>Ga0310695_10003322_pt1 | contig 31894 bp, 27 predicted proteins | sample RumenRJG_04DNA_FD_203882 | JGI IMG/M metagenome (GOLD analysis project Ga0310695, IMG submission 203882) | Bovine rumen microbial communities from Lethbridge, Alberta, Canada - RJG_04 (v2) (version 2) | ecosystem: Host-associated > Mammals > Digestive system > Stomach > Rumen | place: Canada...
AAGATAGAAAACAACGCCAGCACGGTGACAATCGTAATCCATGCATGCAGATTAAATCCCCAAAATACAAACTCTTCCATTATTTATACGTTATTTTACAGACAGGTAATCATTAATCTTCCGCTCCGTCAAAAGGCAATGTCGGCAGAGTGAACTTGTCAAAATCCGATTCAAACAGACGGTCCTGGATGACACGGTATTTCTCAATTGCTCCATGTTGAGTGGTGTGTCGGAATTTCCGACATGCCATCTTCGGCAGTATGTGCAAATTTTGCACAAACTGAATAATAACCAAATCACTTATTTAGAACTGCCGAAAATTCCTCGGTAGTTGCTTTTGTTATCAGTTACCGAGAAAAACTCGGATACTGCCATTGAGTTGCGTATTTGTAGTTGTTTGGACATATATTTGATAATCTGTTATCCGTTGTGTTTTGTGTCAATAGATTAATGTTTATATATACCCCTCCATATATAAGTCAAAAAAGACCTGCACACGTAATGATCGTTCCCTTGGGGATAAGAAATCTATCACCTTCGCGTTCGGAAAATATGAACTTTTTTATTTCTGCCGATCTATTCCTCTATGCTATTTATGTGTACAGGAGATTATTTGATTATCTCCCAATGACCATTTTTGTTTGCTCCGACGCGGTGGATAAGATTTTTCTCACGCAACGAAGCAAGCAGCCGCTCGGCTTGTCGTGTAGTAATACCTAACAGCTGACCTATTTTGACTGCGGAAAGCGAAGCGTCTGCACGCAAAGCATCCAATACACGTTGCTCGTTTATCCCGACATTTATACCGACATTTACACCGACATGGATATGTTCCGAAATCTCTGAAACCAGATGCAAAATCTCATCTGTTACTGTAAATGGCGGTGTGTACATTGGTGTGTGTTTATAAAACTATTATTTTTGCCAGTCTATTCCTCGTAGGCAGGCGGGGAGTTTCTTTCCGTGTGCTTTGTGGTGTGCTACGCAGGCACAACAGAGACCGTGACGCGGACAGTCTTTCGGACAAGGGCAATCTATGTGATTATGTGGACAGGACATGGTTACTGTTTTAAGAGTTCTTCAAATTGTTTAATATATGGTGTGAGATCTTCGACCGTTTCTGCGCCTTCTGGAACTTCACAAGCACGATATACAGGCTGTATGTTAGTGAAGTGAGTAACAGTAGGTTTGAGATGAATAATGAATTTCCCATTGTCTGAAAAGTCCTTTGCAATAATCCTCCAGTTTAACTCAATTTCTTCTGCTTCAATTTTAGGTGTAATCTGAAATGAGTAGTCCTCATAGTCGTTTTGATTCAGAGGAAACATAACATTAACAGGAGCCAATACAACCATTGGCTTTTCTTTACTAAAACTAACTCCATCAAAAGAAGGAATATCTATGAAAGGTGCATCGTGACGATGCTCTTTGATCTGGTAAGCCGAGCATTGATTCACATCATAATCAATTTCAACGCGATAATTCTCCAACTGAAAAGCTCCCGTATTAGAAAGCCTAAACGTTAATAGAAAACGATTGTCTTTCTCGTGTAGTTTCAGGTATCTTTCTGCGAGGTCATGAAATTTATCAAATTGAAAGATTTCCGGATATGGAACCACATAGTATTTTAATGTCTCGTTATAATAATGCGGTGAAATAGTTTTCTCCTTCTTTCCATCGGAAAAACGCAAAATAGCCTTCGGCTTCTGGCATGCTTTCCATACCAGAAATCCCGTTCCGCATGTCCCTACAAACGTAAAGATTAGAATCAATATGTTAGATATATTTTCCCAACTCATGGCTCATCAAATTTCAAACCCACCGTCTTCGATGAATTGGCGGAGGAGGGCGTCAATACGGATGTTAATACGGAAAGCAGGAATCGCCACACCTTCGTGCTGCTCGAACCAAGCCTTGGCAAGGGATTTATCGACGGACTCTTTGAGTTGGTCGAGTGGTCCTTGCGGGATAATATCGCCCTGCATGTAATTATTCATTATCTCGCGGAGCAGGTTCTCGTTGAGACCGAAGGCTTGTGCGAAACGATGAATACGATCGTTCTTCTCGCGCGCCATGTATTCGGTGATATAATCGCGGAGCGGTTTGGCTTCATCGACTTGCACAGTGCCTCGTTGCACGTCCCGCAGGAAACGTCCTGCCACGTCCTGTTCCTCTTGGGTGAGGGTGGCAAAAGAGCGGTGCAGCTCTTCGAGAGCCTGCGCTTGCTCTTGCTCGGAGGAGTTGAGTGTGCGCAGGTACTTACGGAAACGAGCGTTCATGTAATCGGTATCAATCGCACCGGTGTTGATAGATATGATATAGGGATCGATGTCAAAAGTCACCTCATCGGTAGGTGTACCTTTGGGTCCACGCTCGATCTCTTTGTAACGTTGCAGGAGTGCACCATAGGTGGTCTCATCGATAGTGAGAGCACTCATCGCCAGCGTCACCTCTTCCGCTTCTTCGGTATCGTCGGTTGGCAGGGTCGGTTCTTGCAGTTTGTTCCACTGGAAGCCCTGCACACGTGCCGCGTTGAGGTGGCGGTTGAGTTCGCGGAAATGCTTGGCGAACTGGGCACGAAGGTCTTTATCTTCTGGCAGTTTGGAGAAGTCCTCAACACCTGCTATCTGAAAGAGATATTGTATCTGTGCATAAGCGGCTTCAATCGCGCGGATATGCACATCCAGTTTGTCGGCTTTGATACCGAGCGGTTGTTGTCCCGAATAGAGGCGGATCGCGTTTTCTATGTTCCGCTTCATGGTGTGCGGATAGCGGTAGTAACAAATCGTGCCGTGCGGTTTGTCGGGTCCGTTCAGACGGTTGGTACGCGAGAAAGCTTGGATAAGGTTCTCGTTGTACAGCACTTTGTCGAGATAGAGGGTGTTGACCCAATGGGAGTCGAAGCCGGTAAGCATCTGATTGACGACGATGAGTACGTCAAGACACTGCGCAGGGTTGGACTCGATACCTTTGTAGATATCCTTGTGCGCCAAACGGAGCGCCACATCTTTCTTGAAGAGGGCATATTTGGGCTGCGTGAAGTTCGTGCCGTATAGCTCGTTGTAGTCACCGACAATCTTAATGAGCAGGTCTTCCTTGATCTCACCTTTGCCTTCATTGTCGATGGAAGGATCCACGAGACAGGTCACTTTGAGTTCCGGCGCAAACGCACGCATATAGACGTAGTACTCGAACGCCTCTTGGATGGAAGAGGTAGCAAAGATCGCGTGATATTTGTTAGCGAGACTCAATGCCGGGAAAGAAGCCTTAATGTCGTTCACGACCGCACGCTGATACTCGCCCGATCCGAATTGTGCTTTCGGGATATAATCTTCGATGCCTTCGTCTTCGGCGGTCTTACCTGCCATCGGTACGTCGTTAATATAATGGAAATAGACCTCTTTCTTCTTCTCATCTGCAAGAGCTTCTTCCATGGTCTTGGCTTTTGCCTTGAAGAGCGCCACTTCGTGTTTGAGTTTCTGATCAGGAAAGACAATCTTCATTACCGGGTCGAACTTCAGCACGTTTTCGTCGCGGATACCATCGGCGATGCTGTAACGGTGCAGTTCATTACCGAAGACGTCGATTGTCGTTTGGTATAACTTACGATTCTCCTCTTGGATAGGTGTGCCGGTAAAGCCGAAGAAGATCGCACGTTTGAAGGTAGCGCGAATCGTTGCCAGCATATCTCCGAACACGTCTCGGTGGCACTCATCAATGATGATGACGAGCCGCTTCTGGTTGATTCGGTTGAGTTGGTGACGATTGCCTGATTCGGGCACAATACGGCTCATCTTCTGAATAGAGGTGACGATGAGGGTATCGCGTGTGTCGGTACTATCGAGTTTGGAGATCAGATCATCGGTGTTGTCGGTCTCCTGCACTTCTTCTATCTCGTTCTTGAATCCACGATATTCGAGTGCAGTCTGCGTACCGAGTTCGATTCGGTCCATGAGAAAGACCACCTTGTCCGCTTTGCCGGAATCGGCTATCAGTTGAGCCGATTTGAAGGAAGTCATGGTCTTACCTGAGCCGGTAGTATGCCAGATGTAGCCACCGAACAGATCGTGTTCATCCCAACGGCAGGTGGCAACACGGTCGGCAATCGCTGACGCGGCGTAGTACTGATAACTGCGCATTACCTTGAGGTTGCCCGCGAGTTTGTCTGCAACGGTATAGAAACCTATCATCTGATGTGCCATGGGAATAGAGAGCAGATGTGTGGCAATCGATTTCCAGTCATTGATAGGCTCGTTGTTAAAGTCTGCCCAATGGAACTGGTATTGCGGAGAAAAGGCTTCGTAACTGCCCGGGTTCGCAAAATAGATCGTCTCGTCAGGGTTCATCGCCACGAACACTTGCACGAGCGAGAAGATGCCTTGCGAGAAGATTCCTTCGTGGTAGTATTTGCGTATTTGGTTAACGGCTTGCGAAACAGCTACGTGCGAACGTTTGAGTTCGATATGGATTACGGGCATACCGTTGATAAGCAGCATCAGGTCTCCTCGTCTGTCAGAAGCAAGAGGATGAGCGGTAGGGAACTTCGGTTGCTCGGCAATCTGATAAACGCTACTGCCGGAAGCTATCTGACTGCGGTCATAGATCGAGAGGGATACGGTCTGCCCATAGTGCAGTTTGTCAGCCTCGTTGTCGCGACGGATATTGACGGTCTTACCGTTGATGAAACCATTGAGCGCAAGCGGTGTGTGCAACGTGTTCACTTGGTGAACTATCTGTTGCATCTCCGAAGCTGTCAGCGGCACTCCGTTGAGTTGGTCAATGCCGGAATTGTTCTGATAGAGGATATGTGCCCAGTTATCGAGCAGATCTTGCTCGGTGCAGTTCTTGAGGACACCGCTGTTCCAACCTTTGGTGGTCAGAAAGGCTATCAGGTCACGTTCAAAAGTCAGTTCGCTATCGTAATCCATAGTGTATGTATTTTGCTGATTCACATTAATCTTCTTGGTTTTTATCCTGAATGCCATTCAGGGAAAAGGAAGAAGCGATGGTGCATATCTCCTCCGCCATCCGGTTCATCGCCACGCACTCGGAGCGCGTCACATTGCGCTTGTGTGCGTCGTACTCCCATGGGGAGAGAATGAGCACGCGCCCTTCGGCGACGGCATCAAACAAGCCGTCGCTGGGCTTGTAATAATCGCGGAAGCCATTATCCGCGATGTAGATGATGGGATGTTCCTCCGCCAGCAGCACTACCATCACCTCTTTCTCTTTGTCGGAGATAAAGGGCGAGACCATCACAGCGCCCTGACGGGCAGCCAACACACAGCCGTTCATATAATCGCGCAAGCGCTTGTTATCGCCATGAGCCGCCTCGTCTATCATCGTGCTACGGACATGCACAGGCATATAACGGTCGTACATAAGTAGTTTAAGATTGCCTATCCCGCTATACGTGCGACCGGCTATCTCTATGCCCTCTTGCACTCGGAAGAATCCCGGCATGAGCTTTTTCGTAGCGAGGCGCTGAGGGTTCATGTCTATATAGTGGATAGTAGTGGGCAGTTGATCCCGATGCCCCATTGGACGGACAAATGGCATCTCCGTGAAGACAGGCGGGAGACGATAATAAGCATCATCGCCGAGCTGTTGGCGGAGAGAGTCTGCAATCTCGCGGAATCGGGTTTTTGCTTCTTGAGCGTTAGTCTGAATGGCATTCAGGGAAAGAGAAGAAGACAAATATGAATAAGCCCTGCCAAGCTGCTTGGCGGCTTGCCAAAAGCCGCGTATGGATGACATAATGCCCTTGGGCATGGTACGTTTCACATACCATATAGCATGTAGATGATCTGGCATAAGGCAGAAATGCAAGACTTGGATATCTGGATGATACAAATAGAGATTCACCAGATTATCTACAAGCACATCACCCAAAATAGTGCGCTCGACAAAAGCTTGCGTGGGATCATCATCAGGGATAATGAGCATACCGAGCAACGACTCACGCGACGGTATCGTCAGCGTGATATGATAGAGACCGGCGCCTTTCCAAGCCTCTCCGGGTTCTTGCCATTGCCATTTTTCGTGCTCGCTCGTCATTCGTTTACAAACATTTGCTCCAGGAGGGCTTGTTTGGAGTGTTTCAAAAGTAATAACTGTTTCTCGTGTAATAAAATCAAGTTTGTAAGGCAGCTTATAAAATCTGCTATCTTTTTCTGCTCATCAGTTTTGGGGAAGACAACCTTTCCGGCTAACGCTCCTTCATCTGTAATGAGCAAAGTGTTCTTAGGACCTTTATTGACAAGAGGTCTTAAATAACTATTTATCCTTGATGTCAAGTCGAAATAATACTGAATAAAATCAGCATTTGCATTTACGATTTTATATACGCCATATAGAGCAGAAACTATACCAGTCTTTCCCTTATTGGCTTTTATAATACCATAAGGATTTAATTTAAGCGGGGATTTAGTATATGCTATTTCTCCATTGTGAATTACACGATAATTCAAAAGCGAGGCTCCTGCGAATGATCGACCTTGGAATTCAATTTGATTCACCACTCCATACTCTCCAGAAACAGATAGAATGTCGTGCGCTGTATAATGATTGTTTTCATTCTTCTCGCCTGATACTATCAAGAACTCATTCAATGAGTGCTCTTCCCATTCTCCTTCAAATCCCTTAAATCGGATTGCGGGCACTTTATTGCCCTTCTGCGGGAATAATTTCTCTGCGACGGCTAATCCTCTATTGAGCGTTGATATCTCTCGAATAGCTTGCATATTGGCCTCATCACCTGTCAGTTCGCCTAAGAGATTAGCGAGTTCGGATTCGGCTTTGTCGATCTCGTTGCCTACGTTCAGAAGCGTATCGGCATAGCGCTTGATGAGTCGGTTGACATCGGTCTCGATGGTGTTGAGAAGTTCGATAGGCAGCGAGTGGATTTTCGCGCAGAGCGGCATAATCCATTTCTCACGCAAGAGCGTATAAGCATCGTCGTCGGTGAGATGCTCAATGGTATAGCAGGTCTTGTCGATGAGTGCTGCTTCGAGTGCTTTGAGTTCTTTGTTAATCTCTTTCTGCTTAATGAGGAGCCGTTGCAGTTCCATCAGTTCCGGGTCTTTGAGATCCGGGTCTTTCTGCATGGCCTTGACATCGGCAGCGAGTTGTTTGGTGTCAAGTTTATCGGATTCTTCTTCGATATATTTCTCGCGATTATCCTCTGTTAATCCGTTTATCTTATCATCAATCTCGTTGGCACAGCTTTCAGCTTCTGCTTGGAGATTAGCGCGATGGTCGAGCAGTTCGCGGAGGAAGAGTTCTTGTACCAGTTCGAACGGCATAATACGTCCTCTCCAGCCTTCCTGCACTTCGATCTCAGTCTCCACACCGGAATCTTTGTCTTTCTTCTTCTTGAGCACCATGTTCGGTTCTACTTCACGCACCTTGTCCCATCCTTCGGTCTGGAGGATTTCAAGGTCGGTTGCGATAACCTGCCACGAGTCGTCGAGCAGTTGATAGACATCGTATGGGTTGAAGATAGGATGTTTGCCAAGACGTGCGAACAGTTCATCGGAGATGATATCTTCCTCGCGGTTAACCGGAACGGTGTTGATAGACGAGAGGAGTTGCTGATGCAAGAACGCGTCGATACCGTCCATGGTGCGAGTATAGTCGTCACGCAGGTTGCAGTAACTGCGGTCGGAGTTGATGAGATAGCGGATCTCGTCGTCCTCACGCGGTATGCTATGCGTGCTGCTGATCGGTTGGAAGAGCGACTGACGAAGCGTAGGCAGGAAAGACCAATAGGGCAACGCGTCTATCTCACGATTCGGGATTGCGCCGTACATGGTGGCATAGAGGTCCCATGTCTCTGCGGCATCGGACGAATCGACATAACGCGGGATATTGAGATTATAGCCGTTCGCACGTATCTCTTCGCGGCTGACGCGGCGTGCGTACTTGTCGGCGTCCCGACGTGACTCGTACGTATCAACAATACGGCGAATATCGGAGGCTCGCAGTTTGTTCTTCTTGCCCGACTTGATGAAGCCTTTGCTGGCATCGACGAAGAGGACATCGTCGCGGTCACGTTTCTGGCGGAGCACCATAATGATTGTGGCAATAGGAGTGCCGAAGAAGATGTCTGCGGGCAGACCGATGATGGCGTCAATATGGTTGTTCTCTATGAGGTTCTTACGGATCACACCTTCTGCTTCCTCTTTGGCAGGATCGCCACGGAAGAGAACACCGTGCGGCAGGACGATCGTCATTATGCCGTCCGGTTTGAGGTGATAGAGGTCGTGGAGCAGGAAAGCGTAGTCGGCTTTGCCTTTGGGCGCTACGCCGTAACGGTAACGCGGGTCGAGTTCCTTACCGGCAGGACTCCACGGCTGGGAGTACGGCGGATTGCTGACCACGGCATCGAGATAGAGCGTAGGAGCATTGGTGCGTTCGTCTTTCGGCCAGTCTTGCTCCAGCGTATCCGCGTTGCGCACCTCGATATTACTCGGTTTGATGCCTCGCATAACGAGGTTCATTCGGGTGAGGTTGAACGTAGCCGATTTGAGTTCCTGCGCGAAATAATGGACGCTGTCTTTGTTGTTGGTGTGCTTGCTGATGGCACGACCGATATTGAGCAGCAACGAGCCGGAACCGCTGGTCGGGTCGTAAATAGAGATAGTCTTGCGGTCGTGCAGATACCCGGCAACGATCTCGGACATCAGTACGGACACTTCGTGCGGGGTGTAGAACTCACCTGCTTTCTTACCGGCGTTAGCAGCAAACTGACCGATAAGGTACTCATAGATGAAACCGAGCACGTCATAACCCTGACGGTCATCGGTAGGGATGTCCTTGATGAGCGAGAGCAGATCGAGGATGGCTTTCGATTGCTGAGCGGCTGTAGAACCGAGTTTGTCGATTCCCGAACTGAGGGCAGAGAAGATTTTCTCGAAGAGCTTCTTGTAGTCCTCGTTGATCAGTCGTTCGAACGCAGAGAGGGCGATAGTGACGTTTTGGACGCTGAAATCATTGCCCATCTTGAGCCACGTGGAGAAGAGGTTGTCGTACGCAATGAAATAGCCGATGTTCGTCTGGCAGAAACGTACGATCTCGTCGTCTTGCTCCTGGAGTTGGACGAGTTCGTCTTGCGTCATCCCGCCGTCGCGGAGCATAAACGCTTCCTCTTTGTCAGAGAGGTATTTGTAGAAGATGAAGCCGAGGATGTAATCCTTGTACTCGCTGGCCTCAATCTTCGACCGCATTTTATTGGCCGACGCCCATATCCGCGCTGCTAATTGTTGTTTATTCATTGTGTAATATATTAATCTTTCATGTCTTCAAAATATGAGGCTATGAATCTTCCAAAAACATATATTATGTATCCGACCATTAACCCTTCTAACCCAGCCATAATCCATGTAAGCCATGTATAGTGTACTTTTTTATAGTATATAATTACGAATGCAAGACATAGTATAACAGAGATGATAAAAAGGGCTAACACATGATTATTCAAAGTCCGCAATGATGATTTGTAATCATTCCAATATTTCAAATCTGACTTCTGTCGAGGTGATGCATTACCTCGCTTTTTTTTGCTTTCCAGGAAAGAGATGTTGCTCTTTTTGTTATCTATCAGTGCGTACACAACTGTAAATAGCGTGAAAAATATCCCTGCTAATCCAAGTAGAACAGAATAAGACAGAGTGTACCATTGTATTATATTTTCCATTTCACTATTCATTTCGGTTGGGAGCCTCGTTGCTTAAGAATCTTGTGATAATATCGCTCAAATAATGTTTCACTTTTGCAGGCTGATGCATCAGCGCTATTTCCTCTTGATCTAATGCGATTTCATAGCCATTTGTCTCTTCCATCAGTGTCTGCAACAATACTTGTTCCTCATTTCTTTGATAGGTCATTTTTACCGTTTCATTCTTACTGAATTGAGCTGTAATCTTCATAGATTGTACATCATCCGGCTGCGGTTCATTTTTTAAGAGTTCAAAACTTTCCCGTGGCAGATTTTTAAAGACTCTTTTTCTTGTTGTTTTGCATGATTCTTGATATTCTATTAATTCTGCTCTATCATTTGGAAAGTTATTGACAAGGACATAACTTGCAGTGACTTTGGGGAAGGATTGCGTATTTAACAAACGCCTCTTGGTTGCCTCTCGAATTACCATTTTAACCTGTAATCCTAATATTTTCGATAATACGGAATATACGGTTGTCTTTATATCAGTATCCTCTTTGCTGGGGTCATTATATACAAATGCCACCCACCTGTTTTCTGTAATATTATTATATTCGTGGAGCAATGGATACAGCAACACATAATTGAAATTGCTTCCGATTTTATCTTCGGGAGTAATGTCTCTTGCTGAAGGTGCAGTAGGTGTTTCTATGTACAAATCTTTGTTGTTCTTTTTATATTCTTCTATACGCAACAATAATGCCGGCGTGTTTTCGTCTTCAATATCAAAAAAATATTTATCAGTGTGAATGTATTTGATAACTTTTTGTTTTAATTTCGTACGTTGTGTAATAGATAACTTATCATCTGGTCGACGATTATTGTACGCACGAATCAAGTCTTCGATGCGTTGACACATCTCAGGATACGATTCTACCGGATCTTCTATCAAAGAAGATATGTAAATAGGTACTTTGATTTTAAGTGTTGCCATATAATATATAGTTTAATGTTTTCTCTTTTTATTCCGCTTTGATTATTTGCAAATCAATTGCGTTACCTAGTAATTCCCCATGCGTTACCTGGTTATCACGTATCCTACCCTACCTTATATATACTATGTATATATCCTGTGATTTTAAATTTTGCTTTTTCTCGGTCTTGTCCCGCTCATCGGTCGGTGGATATCAAGAAGATAAGACCAAGACAATTTTGACACCAGTGGCGACACAATTTGTTTGCCATATTCTTAGTTATTTCTTTCTGCACGCATCCAGCGTGCAAAGGTACTACTTTTTTTTGACATATGCAAATAAATCTATTGATTTATGGCAAACAATTGGGATTTACAGGAAAAAAGCCGATAAAAGCATACAGCGCAGCAGATCGTTAGAGGCTTGCTTTGAAAAAGAAAGCTTATAAAAGAAAAGAACCAAAAGAAAATTAATAAAGAAAAAGTCCAGTCCACAGCAAAGCTGTGAGTCCCGCGCGCAAGGCGCGGTCGGACAGACTATATATTGTTATTAGGTCGTTCTCGGAACATGATCCCGTGATGCTCTGGTGATTCCAAGGACATTCCAATATAGTTCCAATCACCTTATTACAATCTGACCATCACGGGACCATCTTCCGAGAAAAAGCAATTGGGAGGATGGAGAGAAACCGCGCATAAATGCGCGGGCATAGACGCGAGTTTTTAGTTGCGCATGGATGCGCAGAGCATAGACGCTAATTACAAATTCTTTGTATTAGCGCATTGAGGGCGAGGAACTTGTAACGCAGAGTTGTATGCGGAAGAGTTCCGGCCTTGGCAAATACTTCCGCCTCAATACCTATATCATCATACATTGATGAAGAAGGTTCGATAAGCAAAAGTTTGCCTTTCGCACATGCCTCAAAATAAACACCTTGCGGCTTGTAGTACTTGGCGTGCGGACTATCTGCCGCAGGAAAGCCCTCGCTCATTAGAATAATCATCGGGAAACCAGCCTCTCTCAGTGCGCGACAAATCTGCTTCTCACCCTCCGAGATACCTGCACTGACAAAAACCACGCCTCTGTCAGCAAGTCTCAGACATTCGCTTTTCTTCTTGTCAATCTCATCTTGGGTAAGTGACCGAGAGCACTGAAGCACCTCTTTCATCGGGTAGTCCAGCAAAAAACTGTTTCCGAGTGTCACACATTCAAACCCCGCTACATCTACCGCTTGCCGTATTTTGAACAAATCCGGATGAGCACGCTTGATAACCGCCCTGCATGGGTTGTCATGGACATAGTTGATCATATTGCGCAACTGTCCGGCATGCAGCAACACCCGATCATGAAATCCCGCTTCAAAAAGGGAAGTAGCCTTTGTGAAGGTCGCATTTATGCGACCGCTCTCCGTCTCTTGATACGCGTGTGTACAACCGATCTTCAGTTTACGGATGATTTCACCGAGAGGAACAGGGATGTCCTCCTTTACCCAGAGAACGAAATGCAGATGATCGGGCATGAGTTGCTTAGCACATATCTGTATCTGTGGGAATGGCTCGAAGGTCAGCTCTATTCGTTCCGAGACCATCTTGCCTATTGGAGAGTACTCCACCCTCGCGTCATCCTCACCACCACTCAGCACACCAAGCAAGGGAACGCGGCCCTCTATATTCATCGTAATCATATAGATGCCGCGTCCCTTGTAGTTCCAATATTTCAGGCGATAATTGCGGGGCATAGTGGTGATTTTGCGCATGGATGCGCAATGCATAGACGCGAGATATTGCACATGGATGCGCAATGCATAGACGCTAATACAAATTAGAGAACGCGCGTGTGCACGCGCGTTCTCTATACATATTACCAAGCTGTACCCAGCATTCTCAGGTAGCTCTTATAACGCCACTGAGCGTTCTCTTGAGCGGCGGCGAAGAGCTCGTCTGCCTCCTTCGGGAACTGTTTTGCTACAGAAGCGAAACGAACCTCACCCTTGAGGTAGTCTTGGAACTTATCCCACTGCGGCTCTTTGGAGTCGAGCGAGAACGGGTTCTTGCCTTCTGCCTCGAGCTGCGGGTTGTAACGCCAGAGGTGCCAGTAACCGCACTCTACAGCCTTAGCCTCCTCAGCCTGGGACTTGCCCATACCTGCTTTCAGACCGTGGTTGATACACGGAGCGTAAGCGATGACGAGCGACGGTCCGGGATAAGCCTCAGCCTCGCGGATAGCCTTGAGGGTCTGAGCCTGGTCAGCGCCCATAGCGATCTGTGCTACATAGACATATCCGTACGTGGTAGCGATCATACCGAGGTCTTTCTTACGAACGCGTTTACCCATCGCAGCGAACTTAGCGATAGCGCCGAGCGGGGTTGCCTTGGATGCCTGACCACCGGTGTTGGAGTACACCTCGGTATCGAGCACGAGGATGTTGACATCTTCGCCGGAAGCGATGACATGGTCAAGTCCGCCGTAGCCTATATCATAGGAAGCACCGTCACCACCGACGATCCACTGGCTGCGTTTAACGATATGGTCTTTCTCTGCGAGGATCTCCTTGCAGGTGTCGCAACCGCATTTCTCCATAGCAGCCACCATCGGCTCGTAGAGACGGTTGGTAACCTCTGCAGAGTTCTGGTTCTCGAGCCACTCTTTGAACATCGCCTTGAGTTCGTCGGAGCAGTCAGCGCACTCGAGGCCTTTCTGCATGAGAGCAGCAAGACGCTCGCGCAGTTTGCGGTGTGCAATCTGCATACCAAGACCGTACTCGCAGAAGTCCTCGAAGAGGGAGTTGGACCAAGCAGGACCGTGACCCTTCTCGTTCTTGGTATAAGGAGTAGAAGGTACAGAGCCGGAGTAGATAGAGGTACAACCGGTAGCGTTAGCGATGATCTCGCGGTCGCCGACGAGTTGGCTGATGAGCTTCAGATACGGTGTCTCACCGCAACCGGAGCAAGCGCCGGAGAACTCGAAGAGCGGAGTTGCGAACTGGCTGTTCTTGACGTTGTTGAGTTCAACGAGGTGTTGCTTGGTAGCTACGTGCTCTACGCAGTAATCCCAGTTAGCAGCCTCGCCGAGTTGGCTCTCGAGATCGACCATAGCGAGTGCCTTGCCGGTCTTCGGATTGCCCGGACATACATCGACACAGTTACCGCAACCGAGGCAGTCCATAACGCCCACCTGCATACGGAAGTGCATACCCTTCATGGCAGCCGGAGCTTTCATCTCGCGGGTAGCAGCGCCGTTGAGGCCTGCGAGCTCTTTCTCGTCGAGCACGAACGGACGGATACAAGCGTGAGGACAAACATACGCACACTTGTTACACTCGATACAGTTGTCAGCGGTCCAAACCGGAACGAAAGCAGACACACCACGTTTCTCGAACTTAGCGGTACCTGCAGGCCATGTACCGTCCTCGATGCCCTTGAACGAGCTAACCGGCAGGAGGTCACCGTCCTGACCGTTGATAGGACGAACGACCTTGGTGATGAACTCAGGCTCGTCGCCGTAGTCCTTAGCCGGATCAGCAGGCAGGCTCGACCATGCGGGATCGATAGCCAGCTCCTGATACTCGCCGCCGCGGTCAACCGCTGCGTAGTTCTTATTAACGACATCCTCGCCCTTCTTGCCGTAAGACTTCACGATGAAGTGCTTCATCTCCTCAACGGCCTTCTCAACAGGGATGACAGCGGTGATACGGAAGAATGCAGACTGGAGGATGGTGTTGGTACGGTTGCCCAAACCGATCTCCTGCGCAATCTTGGTAGCGTTGATGTAATAAACTTTAATCTTATGGTCAGCGAAGTATTTCTTCACTTTGTTCGGCAGGTTCTTAACGAGTTCGTCTCCCTCCCAGATGGTGTTCAAGAGGAACGTACCGCCGTCCTGGAGACCGCGGGTGACATCGTACATGTGGAGGTAAGCCTGAACGTGGCAAGCCACGAAGTTAGGCGTGGTAACGAGGTAAGTCGAGTGGATAGGCTCATCGCCGAAACGGAGGTGCGAGCAGGTAAATCCACCGGATTTCTTACTATCGTAAGAGAAGTAAGCCTGGCAGTATTTGTCGGTCGTGTCACCGATGATCTTAACCGAGTTCTTGTTAGCACCTACGGTACCGTCTGCACCGAGGCCGTAGAACTTAGCCTGGAAGAGCGAAGCGTCACCCATCGCGATCTCCTCGCCAACAGGCAGAGAAGTGAAGGTGAGGTCATCGTTGATACCCACGGTGAAGTGGTTCTTCGGTTGCGGCAGCGCGAGGTTCTCGAATACTGCGAGCATCTGTGCCGGAGTGGTATCGTTCGAACCCAGACCGTAACGACCGCCTACAACGAGGATATCCTTCAGACCGAGTTCGTCAAGTGCGTCTTTTACATCGAGGTAAAGCGGTTCGCCGTTAGCGCCCGGCTCTTTGGTACGATCGAGCACGCAGATACGTTTCACGCTCTTCGGCAGCGCCTCTTGCAAGTACTTGAGGCTGAACGGACGATAGAGGTGTACGTTGATGAGACCGAGTTTTTTGTTGCCCTTGGCAGCCTCGTAGTCGATGACTTCGCGGATAGCCTCGCAAGCGGAACCCATACAGATGATGATATTCTCTGCGTCGGGAGCACCGTAGTAGTTGAACGGACGGTACTCGCGGCCGGTGATCTTGGAGATCTCCTTCATGTAGTCGGAAACGATATCCGGCACTGCGTCGTAGAAACGGTTGCAGCTCTCGCGGTGAGTGAAGAACACATCGGGGTTCTCCGCCATACCTTTCATCTCCGGACGCATCGGGCTGAGGGCACGCTCACGGAACTCCTGGAGCGCCTTGTAGTCCACCAGCGGACGGAGATCCTCCATATCCATCGCCTCTACCTTCTGGTACTCGTGCGAGGTACGGAAGCCGTCGAAGAAGTTGAGGAACGGTACGCGGCTCTTGATAGTAGCGAGGTGTGCTACTCCGGCGAGGTCCATCACCTCTTGTACGGAAGCCTCAGCGAGCATTGCAAAGCCCGTCTGGCGGCACGCCATGACATCCTGGTGGTCACCGAAGATACAGAGCACGTGGCTGGCGAGCGTACGAGCCGATACATGGAAGACGGTCGGGATCAACTCACCGGCAATCTTGTACATGTTCGGGATCATCAGCAGCAGACCCTGCGAAGCGGTGAAAGTGGTGGTGAGGGCACCTGCGTTCAGCGAACCGTGAACAGCACCTGCGGCACCTGCCTCAGACTGCATCTCCTGCACGAGAACGGTCTCACCGAAGAGGTTCTTGCGACCTGCGGCTGCCCACTCGTCCACGTTCTCCGCCATAGGCGACGACGGCGTGATAGGATAGATGGCTGCTACCTCGGTGAACATGTAAGCTACATGCGCCGCAGCGGCGTTACCATCCATGGTCATAAATTTTTTCTCTTTTGCCATAAGATTAAATTTGTTTTTTATAATGGTTTGAATTGTTTGATAGTTGACTAGTTGACTAGAAGACTAGTGGTCTAGTAGAGGAATCCTAAGAGCCACAACGGAATCATGTTTCCGCGTCCGGTCTCGAGTTCGCCGACAGCAGTCGGGCGAATTGTATCGCGGCTGGAGGCTTTCTCGCGCACATCGAAATAATACTTATTGTCGATGACGAACATCGCGCTCCGCTCGGTAGCATTCACCTTGTGCGCGCCGTGAACGAACGTATAGAAACAGGTCTCGTACATATCTATCGGATGGACCTCCCGGGTGAAATTCATCCTTGCTACGTTGGTGTTGTGCATATAGACTTTGGTCGGCTTCATCGGGAAGTTCTTTCCTTCCGGATAGAGCAGATTGATCAGTCGCGAGTCCTTGAGGTACTTGATATAGTTCATCGTCGTCGCACGACTCAGTCCTATTTCCTCGGATATACTGCTGACATTCAGCGCACAAGGAGCGTCCTGCATGAGGATATAGAGCAGTTTGCGAAGCTTATGCAGACATGCCACGTCAATCTGCTTGATCATCAGCACATCCACCTCCAGCTGGCTATTCATCACCTTCAGCAGCGAAGCCTCGAAGGACTTGCTCTCCAGATAAGAAGGATAATATCCGTGATCAAGGTACGCCTTGAAATACTCCAACGGTTGTACACGTTCGCACACCTCTCGCGAGATAGACGCATGACGTTGGATGATCTCCTCCAGCGTATAGGAACGGAACCGCAGACCGGTCTGCAGGTTCAGGTACTCACGGAAGGAGAACCCGCGCAGGTTATAGGTTTTCACTATTCCCTCCAGGTCATGGTTATCTTCGTCGATATCCATCACCGGCGTCGCACAGAAGATAATGTGCAGATCCTTGTACTTGGAATAACAACGCTTAAGTTCCCGCGACCAGTTCGGATACTTGAACAGCTGGTCGAGGAACAGATATTGTCCACCGCTTTTAGCGAACGTACCTGCCAACTCCAAGAGGGTATGGCGGGTAAAATAGAAATCGTTGAAATTGACATACAGGCACGGACGTATTTCCCGCTTCGTTTTGCGCGGGCGTTTGCCTTTCAACTCGGACTCCGGCATATTCCTCCACTCATGCTCAATCTCCTTTGCACGAGAGAGGAGAAAATCGGTTTTCCCAACACCACGACCTCCTTTGATGGCGATCAGACGATCATCCCAGTTGATCTCATCCATTAACAAACGACGGATGGGCATCGAGGAATGCTCCACCAAATAATCGTGAATACGGAAGAACGCGCTAAGAAGCTCAGTTCCGTCTTTCACAGGCTCGATTACAGGTACATTTTGATCCATATTCTTGTTCAAATTCTATGCCTTCGGCTCGATAAATACCTTGCCAAAAGCGCCATTTTTCACTAAATAACGAAAATACGCCGCAAAATTACGAAAAAAAAATGAATTTTGCAAGGTTTACATTACATTTTTTGCTAAAAAAATGAGAGACCAGCATTTTAGTCCCTCAAAATTACACATTTTTTGTCAAAAAATGCACCTTTTACAGGCTGATTGCTCCACTCGGACAAACATCTGCACAAGTTCCGCACTCAGTGCATACATCCGGATCAATCGAATAGTGTTCGCCTTCAGAGATCGCGCCCATCGGGCACTCGTCAATACAGGTACCGCAAGCAATGCAGTCAGTTGAAATTTTGTAAGCCATAAGTCAAAATATTTACGATTTAACGATTTACGATGTACGATTGATTGACGATTTTGCCAATTTATCGATTTCGACTGCAAAGGTACAACAAATTTTTGACACTACCAAATTTTAGGGAGAAAAAAATTAAAAATTCAAAATTAAGAATTAAAAATTAAGAATTAAAAATTAAGAATTATTTTCTCTTTTTCACGGTAGCCAATGCGGCTAGCAGTTGGGCGTTTGGTCCCGTTAATCCTTTGTCCGTCAACCCTTTCCGCTTCGCATAAGTAGTCCAGTCTTTGGCTCCTCCGCTCGACACCGGCATACCCAATTGTAGGTAATGACAATAAGCGATTCCGAGAGCATCGGTAGCATCGAGTTTCTTGGGCATCTCTTCGTCGGGGATATGTAAAAAACGCTGTAACATACCCGCAACCTGCTCTTTCGAACTGTGTCCGTTGCCCGTAATCGCCATCTTGATTTTCATCGGCGAGTACTCGTAGATAGGCACATCTTTGCTCAATGCCGCTGCTATCGCCACACCTTGCGCGTGAACGATCTTGATCATCGTCTGAGGGTTCTTGTCCACAAATTGCGTCTCAATCGCCAGACAACTCGGCTTATACTTGTCGATAATCTCTTGCAAAAAGAAAAACTCTTTCTGTAACCGCGGATATTGACCCTCTAATTTATGTACGTCGTACGCACCAAACTCCAATATTTCAACCTGTTGTCCGAACGTTCGTAATACAGCATAACCCATATACAGAGTACCCGGATCGACACCTAAGATAATATGTTCGGATCGATTACGATCGATCATTTATGATTTCAAATTTATGATTTCAAATTTATGATTTATAATTTTAGTCTTTCTCATGATTGCGGACGAAACCGCGGATGATGACTACGACGGCTCCGAAGATGAGCACATAATCTGCCCACGGCTCTATTTTCGCCATACTCAATCCTGCTCCAACAGCCAAAATAACAAAGCCGATGATTAAAAGTATAGTTGATTTCTGCATAATTCGTAATCTGTAATTCGTAATTCGTAATTTCTACTCCTCCTCTACGAGGAAGATGTCTTCATTTGGCGTGTGCATATAATAATGTTCGCGCGCGAAGCGCTCCAAACTGTCCGCGTCCTGAAGCACTTTGATTTCCCTCTCCACCTTTTCCGACTCCGCACGATACATATCACGCTGCTCTTCCATCCGACGTATTTCACGATGACGATGCACAAAATGAAGCAGGCTCTGTTCGCCCACAAAGAGGAAAACGACCAAAAAAGCCAGCAATGTGACCACATATTTGCCCCACTGTCGAATCTTAATCATGTCCCAAAACTGCCTGAATGTCATCATACGTTTCAAATTCTGCCGCAAAGGTACAACAAAAAAACGACATACGCAAGAAAAACGCAAAAAGATTTGCATATGTGATTTTTTTTTTGTAATTTTGCGCCGCAAAATAAATTTATTCTTATGAAAGCTCGTTTAACACTCCTATGGGCGGTTGTATTGGTGTGCCATCTCCTTGTAGCCCAGACACATATACAGGTCAGTAACCCTGCTACTTGGAGTCCGGAGGCCCTTCGTCCTTATATAGGTCAGACGGTTATTTTTGATGTTCCGATGGTGGTGAATAATAACTATAGCGGTCTGAAGATCTCCACGCGTCGTTTCTTCGCACCTACCAACCAAGCCCGTCCGGGAAGTGTTGCAGCGGAGAATATCATGGATTTGAACACCACGGGTAGCATCTCTTTGAAGAGCGCCCCAATTCCGCAAGGCGATGCCACTTACCGCTGCGGAGAGAAGATCTACCACCTCAAGGCGAAAGTGAACAGCACATCGAGTCTGACGTGGGTTGATGGCGAATGGGAAGGTAACACACGGAAGGACTTGGAGAACGCCAACATCCGCGAGATGGTGAATATAGAGGGATGTGACGAGTGCTTGTTGGTTTGCACAATGAACTTAGAGTACTACCTCGTGCAGAACCTCGGAGGGCAAATGGGACCACGAGACTTGAATGCGCATAAGAGGCAACGCGCCAAAATCAGCAAAGCGTTGGCAAAAATCAATGCGGATATATATGGTCTGGTAGAGATTGAGCAGGGACAGAAAGCTGCCGCAGAGATTGCTACCGATCTCAACACCAACCTATCCGGACGCAATTATACCTATATCGATGATGGCGGATCAGCCAATGGTACTTTCACCAAATCCGCTTTCGTCTATGATCGTAACAAAGTGAAACCGATCGGTGTTATTCAAGAAAAGAAAGGCGGCTCTATTCCTGCAGAACGACACCGGATGATCTGTTTCGAGGAAATAACTACCGGCGAACGCTTCATCTTCTCCGTTAACCACTTCAAGGCTAAGAGCAGCGGAGGAGTCGGATTAGACAGCAATGAGAATGATCACGGGCAGGGAGGATATAATCAATCCCGGCAAGAAGAGGCACAGGCGGTGGTGGATTTGTATAAAGATTACCATCGTGACTACGCAATCAAGGACAAAGATCTTCTTATCATGGGCGACCTCAACTCGTACGCTATGGAAGATCCTATCATGAAGCTTATCGAAAACGGTATGATTGACCTGCATCGTGCCTTCCATGCGGACAGCAGTTACAGCCACACGTATCACGGCATTGCGGGTTATTTGGACCACGCGCTCTGTAACTCCACCCTTCGTCCGCAAGTAATGGGGGCGTGCGGTTTTCATATCAATTCGGACGAATCGGACAGTTATACCTACGATAAATCCAGTGATCAGAGCATGTTCCGCAGTTCGGACCACGACCCTATCTTAGTAGGTTTGAAACTGGACAAATCGCTCACGTATGATCCGCTTCCCACCTTGAACACGGAAGCCGGAACTGAAGGTCAACCTTCTATCATGACCATCACCAACGCTTTCAAAGAGAACCAGAATAGTTATTATGTCATCTATGACATCTACGGACGTATGGTAACGCAACAAAAACCGCTGAAGATCGAGAGTAATCTCCAGCCTGTGGAGTTACCCGCACAGCCCGGCATTTATGTTCTGAGGCTCTATTACGATCACAAAGTCTATCCCTATAAATTCATTGTTCGATAGTGGATCTATTTTCAGAAATAGAAGAACCCGAGCGCGAGGAGTTAAAGAGCCTGCGCAAGGAATTGGAGGAGGCAAACTACAAGTACTACGTACTGAACATGCCTACTCTCTCGGACCGTGAGTTCGACGAGAAAATGCACCGTTTACAGGCATTGGAAGCACAATTCCCTGATATGTTTGACCCGAAAAGTCCGACACAACACGTAGGATCGGACTTGGACAAAGGACAAAGGACAAAGGACAAAGGACAAAACGGAAAAGGTTTTGAGACCGTCAAGCATAAATATCCGATGCTGTCGCTGGCGAACAGTTATTCGCGGGAGGAGATCGAAGATTGGGTGCGCAAACTGCCATCAAACGCAGAGATTGTCTGTGAACTCAAATACGACGGGCTTTCTATTTCGCTGTGGTACGAGCATGGTGTTTTAGTTCGGGCTCTTACACGAGGTGACGGGCAGCAGGGCGACGATGTGATCAATAATATCAAGACCATCCCGTCTATTCCTTGGCGAATTGAGCGAAACGATATCCCGGAATTCTTTGAACTCCGCGGAGAAGTGTTGCTGCCTTGGGAGCGATTCGAAGCGCTGAACAAAGAACGCGAGGAACAAGAAGAACCGCTCTTTGCCAATCCCCGTAACGCCGCCTCCGGCACACTCAAACTGCAAGACCCGAAAGAAGTGGCACGAAGAGGTTTGACCGCGTATCTCTATTATATGTTAGGCGACGAACTGCCGGGCACAACACATTTTGAGCGACTCGAGACAGCTAAGAGTTGGGGTTTCAATATATCCAAAGCCATTAAGGTGTGTCACAACGTCGATGAGGTGATGGCATATATCGCTTATTGGGACACAGAGCGCAAGAACCTGCCTGTTGCCACAGACGGCATCGTGCTCAAAGTGAACAACCTTGTCCAACAAGAAGAATTAGGTTATACCGCCAAGACACCTCGCTGGGCAATCGCTTATAAGTTCCCCGCCGAGAAACAGTTGACGCTTCTCAAAGAGATCACCTATCAGGTCGGCAGAACGGGTGTCGTAACGCCTGTGGCTAATCTGGAACCCGTTCAATTAAGCGGTACCATCGTGCAACGCGCCACTCTCCATAACGAAGATTTTATCAAGTCGCTGGATATCCGTCCGGGCGACCGTGTATGGGTGGAGAAAGGCGGAGAGATCATTCCGAAAATCACGGGTAAAGAACAAAGTGACGAAGTACAAAGTACAAAGGATTTTTCGTTCCCGGAGGTATGTCCTGAATGTGGGGCAAAGTTGGTAAGAGTGGAAGGCGAAGCGGCATGGAGATGTCCGAACGAAGCAGGATGCCCTCCGCAGATTAAAGGCAAGATTGAGCATTTCGTTTCCCGCAAAGCAATGAATATAGACGGTCTCGGCGAAGAGACGATTGACCTGCTCTACCAGAAAGGGCTACTGCATAACATAGCAGACATCTACGACCTCAAACTGGAAGACATAGCCGCCCAAGAACGTCTGGGCGAGAAATCAGCACAGAATATCCTCGCCGGCATCGAAGCCTCCAAACAAGTGCCGTGGAGCCGTGTCCTCTTCGCCCTCGGTATCCGCATGGTGGGAGAAACTACTGCGAAGAAGATTGCACGCGTCTATAACACCATCGACGCCCTCCAATGGGCTACCGCAGAACAACTCTGCGCGATTGAGGACGTAGGGCCACAGATTGCGGAGAATATCGTCGCTTATTTCAACGACATACGTAATCTGGAGATCTTGGAGCGTCTCCGTCAAGCTGGACTGCAGTTCGAAGGGGAAGCAGTCGAAGGTCCGCAATCCGACAAGTTAGCAGGGATGTCCATCGTCATCTCCGGCACATTCAGCCACCATTCGCGTGACGAATACAAAGCGATGATTGAAGCACACGGAGGAAAGAATGTCGGTTCGGTCAGCAAGAAGACGAGTTTTATCTTAGCCGGTGAAAACATGGGACCTGAGAAACGAAAAAAAGCCGAATCCTTCAACGTAAAACTAATAACGGAGGACGAATTCCTCGAAATGATAAAATGAGAAAATTAAAACAATATATCTTTGATTACCTGCGAAAGCGAATGCCGGAACGCAATCCGCGTTTCCCTCATCTGGATCAACCGTTAAAAGTAATGATCATCTATGAGAGTGACCATTTAGAGCGGAATGACAGTATCAAATCCATTCGGCAGGACCTGTTACGCCGGAAAATGGACGTGACCATGTGGGGCTACGTGGAGAAAAAAGAAAACGAGATACAAACACTCATTTTGCCGCAAAGCCGCATTTTAGGACTCGCGGATTATAATTTCTTCGGTAAACCGAAAGAAGACACCATCAGAGATCTGACCGCCGAGCACTACGACCTGCTCATTGATCTCACGACACATCCGATGTTACAGCTTCGCTATTTGACCATGTACACCGACGCGGATTTCAAGGTAGGACTGAACTTAGGCGAAGGAGTACACGATATGCTCATTTCCCTGCCTGACCTGACGCCGGAACAGGGAGAGAACGCCAATATAGAAGCTTCATGGCTCTACGACCAAATCATGAGTTTTATCACAACCATTAAAAGTAACGATTAAGGAGTGAAGGAGTGAACGAATGAACGAATTAAAAGGATTAGGAACAGCGCTTATTACGCCGTTTGATGCCCAGGGGAAAGTGGATTATGAAGCCCTCGCACGGCTGTTAGACACCCAGTTAACGGGGTTCGTTGATTACCTCGTTGTACTCGGTACCACCGGCGAAGCCGCCACAATGATGGAAGACGAGAAACGCGAAGTACGCACATTCATCCGCAAATATGTGAATGGTCGTTTGCCTTTGGTATTAGGCGTTGGGGGTAATTGCACAGCAGTTGTATGCGAGAGTTTGCGTACCATAGATCTCTCCGGTTTTGAAGCTATTCTTTCCGTTTGCCCGTACTACAACAAACCCAATCAGGAAGGGTTATACCAGCATTTCTGCAAAGTAGCGGAGACAAGTCCAATCCCTGTCATTTTATATAACGTACCCGGCAGAACAGGCGTTAACCTCCTGCCGGAGACCGTTATGCGGATTTATAACGCTTACCCCGAGAAGATCATCGGCATCAAAGAAGCATCGGGCAATATCGCTCAAATCAAAGATTTGATCGCTCGTGCCAATTCAAAATTAAAAATTAAAAATTACGAATTACCATTCCTTGTCATTTCCGGTGATGACGGGATAGCTTGTGAGGTAATGGAGGCAGGAGGCGCGGGATTGATCAGCGTGGCATCGAATGCATTCCCGGAGGACTTCTGGCACATCGTGCATGACAAGGACGCTTCTTTGCAGGCGAAGTATGAAGAAATGGTCCAACTGCTCTTCGCAGAAGGCAACCCTGTCGGTATCAAAGCGGTGTTAGCCGAGAGAGGGGTGATTGGTAACTATTTACGTCTTCCTTTGGTGCCTGCGAGCCATTCATTGCAGCAAAAAATAGCAAATCTGCAAGCAGAATAATTTTTTTGGGCAAAATACTTGTGTATGTAATTTTTTTTTAGTAATTTTGCGCTCGATTAGTGTATGGAAGAATTGATTCGACATGAAGGAATAGTGCTGAGCGTGAAGGGAGACTTCGCGCACGTGCAGATTGTGCAGACGAGTGCGTGCTCTGCTTGCAAGGCGCGAAGCATGTGCATGTCGAGTGAAAGTCAGGCGAAAGAGATGGATGCTGTGATGACCGAACCGATGCAAGCGGGAGACCGTGTAGAGGTGGAGGTTAGAGAGCATCTGGCTTGGCGGGCAGTACTGTTGGCCTATATCCTGCCATTTATAGTAATGATGATGGTGATTGCCGGATTGGATTATTTCACCCAATGGAGTGAAGCCATAGTGGGTACGCTTTCTCTTTGCAGCATTGCGCTGTATTATCTCGGATTGAATACATTCCGAAATAAATTGCAAAAGCAGTTTACTTTCACAGCAAGAAAAATCTAACAATTTAAAAATACGATCAACATGAATTTAATTCTGATTTCGATGGGAGTACTTGGCGTGATTGCTTTCCTGGCAGCTTGTCTGTTGTATGTAGTCAGCCTGTATTTCAAAGTGGAAGAAGATCCGCGCATTGACTTGGTGACGGCGGTGTTACCGGGTGCCAACTGCGGCGGATGTGGCTTTGCGGGTTGCCGTAATTTTGCGGAAGCTTGCGTCAAGGCGAACGGCATCGATGGTCTGGCATGCCCGGTAGGTGGAGAGCCGACCATGGAGCAAGTGAAACTTATTCTCGTTCCTGCGGACGAGGCGGCTGCACCGGCTGAAGAGAGTGGTGAGAAGAAGGGATTTGACCCTGCAATCGCTGCTAAGATCAAGTCATTGCAGACACCGAGAGCTATTTTCCCACTCGCACTGGGAATACATTAATTAATTAGTTAGCTTATGAGAACATTTAAGATAGGCGGAGTTCATCCGCATGACAACAAACAATTCTCTGCTCACCAGCCTATTACCGAGTGCCCGCTGCCCAAGCAGGCCATTATTCCGTTGGTACAACACATCGGAGCACCGGCTCAGGCTGTAGTGAAAGAAGGAGACAAAGTGAAAGTAGGCGAACTGCTGGCTCAAGCCGGTGGGTTCGTGAGTGCGAACATCTGTTCGCCGGTAAGTGGAACGGTCACCAAGATCGGTGACTGGACGGACGCATGGGGCGCTCCTGGACAAGCGATTTATATTGATGTCCAGGGCGATGAATGGTTGCCGGAGATCGATCGTACGCCGGATTTAGTACATGCGTGTACGCTGGAGCCGAAAGCCATCATCGATAAGATTTCGGCTGCCGGAATCGTTGGTTTGGGAGGTGCATGTTTCCCGACGCAAGTCAAACTGCTGCCGCCTCCAGGCAAGAAAGCTGAAGTGCTGATTGTCAACGGCGTTGAGTGCGAGCCGTACTTGACTTGCGACCATCAGTTGATGTTAGAGCACGGCGAAGAGATCATCGTTGGTATTGAGATCTTGAAGCGTGCGCTGGGTGTCGATCGCGCAATCATCGGTATTGAGAACAACAAGAAAGACGCGATCGAGCACATGACCAAGTTGACGCAAACCAAATTAGGCATTGAGGTTATGCCGCTGAAGCTCAAATATCCTCAAGGCGGTGAGAAACAGCTCATTGATGCATGTATCGGTCGTCAGGTACCGAGCGGTGCGCTGCCTATCGAGGTGGGCGCTGTAGTTGACAATGTGGCTACTATCTATGCCGTCTATGAGGCTGTCCAGAAGAATAAACCGCTTATCAGCCGAGTAATGACCGTAACGGGTAAGAACGTCACCAAACCGGGTAACTACTGCGTTCGTTTCGGTACGCCGATTGAAGAGGTGATTGCCCTTGCAGGTGGTGTACCGGTAGACACGGGTAAGATTATCGGCGGCGGTCCAATGATGGGTCGTGCGATGGATCATATAGAGAACATGCCGGCTAACAAACGTCTGAGCGGTCTGCTCTTCCTGCCTGAAGCAGAGAGTATCCGTCCGGAGGAAGAGAACTGTATCCGCTGCGGTAAGTGTGTACAGGCATGTCCGATGGGTCTGGAACCGTATCTGCTCCAACGGATGAGCCAACTGGAGATGTGGGAGGAATGCGAGAAACATGACGTAATGGATTGTATCGATTGCGGCTGCTGCGTATTCACCTGTCCTGCTCATCGTCGTTTGCTTGACGGAATCCGTCCTGCGAAAGCTAAAGTGGGAGCACTTATCCGCGAAAGAAACGCGAAGAAATAATTGAAAATTGATAATTATTTAGATATGAAACAATTAATTGTTGCTCCGGCTCCTCACGCCCACAGTGGTGATTCAGTTCGCCGGAATATGCTCTTGGTCATTCTCGCCCTGCTGCCTGCTTATGTAGTGTCAGTAATCGAGTATGGCGTAGGAGCACTTATCACGGCAGCTATCTCGGTTTGCGCCTGCGTGCTGACCGAATGGTGTATCAGCCGTTTCTTGCTCAAAGAGCAAAGACAAACCATCGGTGACTTATCGGCAGTACTGACCGGTCTGTTGTTGGCTTTCAACCTGCCTTCCAGTCTGGATTGGTGGATCGTTCTGATTGGCGCAGTAGTAGCGATCGGTGTAGGAAAGATGACTTTCGGCGGTCTGGGTCAGAACCCGTTCAACCCTGCTTTGGTAGGTCGTGTATTCCTGCTGATCTCTTTCCCTGCTCAGATGACCACATGGCCGACTCCGCAAGGTTTCGGAACCAGTTATCTGGATGCAGAAACGGGAGCTACACCTCTTTATTATCTCAAGCACATTGCCAAGACCGGTGATCTGAGCGTAATGGACCAACTGCCTGCCCTCAAAGACGCTTTCTTAGGAGCTATGGGCGGTTCGCTTGGTGAGGTCTGCGCGTTAGCGCTCATTCTCGGTGGTCTGTTCCTCATCTGCACGAAAGTGATCACATGGCATATACCGGTATCGATCATTGCTACCGTAGCATTGTTTGCATGGATCGGTACTCCGGCAGGCATGGACAGTTGCCAATACGTAGCTTATGAGTTGCTGACCGGAGGTTTGATGCTTGGTGCATTCTTCATGGCAACCGATTATGTGACCAGCCCGATGAGTGCATGGGGGAAGATCATCTTCGGTGTCGGTATCGGATTCATTATGATGGTGATTCGTACGTGGGGTAACTATCCGGAAGGTATGTCCTTCGCTATTCTGATCATGAACGCTTGCGTTCCATTGTTGAACAAGATTCGCCCGAAGCGTTTCGGCGAACCTAAAAAAGCATAAGGAGGTACGATCATGGCTAAATTAGAAAGTACATTCAAGAATATGGTGCTCTCGCTGGTTATCATCTCGATGGTAGCCGCAGGCGCGCTGGCAGGAGTCTATATCCTGACCGAGAAAAATATCGCGCTGCAAGAAGCACAGAAACAACAGGCAGCTATCCTCGCTGTTCTTCCGGAGGGCTGCACGGTTGCAGAACCGGAAGAAGTTGAGGGTCTGACGATCTACAAAGCGTTCAAGGACGATCAATGGATCGCTACGGCAGTAGAGACCAGCGAAGTTGGTTTCGACGGACCGCAAGTGATCATGGTGGGTCTGGATGCAGAAGGCAAAGTGCTGGACTACGTAGTACTCAAACAGACGGAGACACCGGGACTGGGTGCACATATCGACCACTGGTTCAAAGACGCCATCGGCAACCGCTCAATCATCGGAAAGAAAGCCGATGCACTCGCGGTGACCAAAGACGGAGGTGAGGTAGATGCTATCACAGCCGCTACTATCTCTTCTCGCGCGTTCCTCAAAGCAATCAATAAAGCGTACGCAGCAATCGCAGCAGAACCCGTTGAAGCCGCAACCGGCGCTTCGCAATTACAAGAACAACCCGCTGAAGAAGCACAAGAAACGGAGGTAGGTCATGAATAATGCAATGAAAACTCTCACCAACGGTATTCTCAAAGAGAATCCGACTTTCGCGCTCGTGCTCGGTATGTGTCCGACTCTGGCTACTACCACCAGCGCTGTTAACGGTATGTCCATGGGTTTGGCGACACTCTTCGTGCTCGTCTGCTCGAACGTGGTGATCTCCATGCTCAAGAACCTCATCCCGGACAAAGTGCGTATTCCGGCGTTCATCGTCGTCATCGCTACGTTCGTGACCATGGTTCAACTGGTAATGCAGGCTTATCTGCCGGCTATCTATGACGTGCTCGGTCTGTTCATTCCGCTGATCGTGGTGAACTGTATCGTGCTCGGCCGTGCAGAGGCGTTTGCGGCTAAAAACACCGTGGGTCTCTCCGCGCTGGACGGACTGGGAATGGGTCTCGGTTTCACCCTCTCGCTCACCGTACTGGGTGTGATCCGCGAGTTCCTGGGTGCCGGCACAGTCTTCGGATTCCAGATCTATAGCAGCCAGTTTGCCGCTCTGATCTTCGTCCTCGCTCCGGGTGCATTCATCTGCCTCTCGTACCTCATGGCGATTGTTAATAAACTTCAAAAGAAATAAGCATCATGGTATATTTTTTGATTTTCATCTCTGCAATATTTGTTAACAATATTGTATTGAGCCAGTTCCTGGGCATCTGCCCGTTCCTGGGTGTAAGTAAGAAGATTGACACTGCGCTGGGTATGGGTGCCGCTGTGACGTTTGTGCTCACCCTCGCGACGGTAGTAACATACCTGCTGCAGAAACTGCTAGTGCTTTGGGGCATTGAGTTCCTTCAGACCATCCTCTTCATCCTCGTCATCGCTGCGCTGGTGCAGATGATTGAGATCATGCTGAAGAAAGTGTCTCCGGCGCTCTATCAGGCACTCGGCGTGTTCCTGCCGCTGATCACCACCAACTGCTGTATTCTGGGTGTAGCTCTTATCGTGGCTGACCAGAGCAAACTGCTGGCTAAACTGCCGCTCGGAGCCGAGTATGGTCTGCTCTCCGGCACTGTGTATGCTTTCGCAACGGCTGTTGGTTTTGCTCTTGCGCTGATCCTGTTCGCAGGTATCCGCGAGCAGCTGGCATTGAACAAAGTGCCCGAAGCAATGAAGGGCACTCCTATTGCTCTTCTGACCGCAGGTCTTCTCGCGATGGCATTCATGGGCTTCAGCGGAGTAGTATAAGGCTGACAGACATATAAATATTAAGGTACGCGCACGCTCACACGTGCGCGTATTTTTATGTGCTATTTGTGCGCACAGAACATGTAGAAAACCGATTTTTTGTATCTAAAGAGAGGACAGGCACACTATATCACCCATTTCACCCCACTTTTTATTAAAATGTTAATAATTCTCGTAATTATCTGATTTTATGAATAGTTAACAATTTCAAATGTTGTTTATTTCTTGTTAACAAAACAATTGATAAATTTTTTTGTGGGGAAATGTGGTGAATATGAAATATTTTTTGTAATTTTGCAGCGTGAAAATAATTCACAATTCACAAATCACAATTTACAAAGGGTAATAAGATTTAGAACAAAAACATAAATAAAGCATTGAAATTGGATATGCAGACATTTATCGGAAATATAGACGGACGGTTGGACGAGAAGGGACGAATATTCGTACCGTCGGTTTATCGTAAGATCTTGGCGGAGGCAGAAAGCAAACGCATCGTTATGCGTAGAGATACGGACAACGAGTGTCTGATGTTCTATCCGGAAGAAGTGTGGAACGAGAAAGTGGAACAACTGCGTGCCAACTTAGATGAATGGGATCCCGAGGATCAGTTGATTCTCATGCAGTTCATGGCTGACGCTGAGTATCTGGAGATGGATGGACAGGGTCGCATTCTGTTGCAAAAGAAGAATTTAGAGACCATCGGTGCGCAGCAGGACGTACTGTTTGTCGGCATGCTGAACCGTTTTGCGCTGTGGGCACCTGAGAAATTCGCCGAGAAACGTCTGAGTCAAAGCGAACTGGCTGCACGGCTGAGGGCTAAGATGAAAAAGACAGAGGCTAAATAGTAGCTGAAAAACAAAGGAATAACTAAATAAGAACTAACTAAGAACCAAATAAGAACTAAATAAGAACTAAAGAATTATGTAAAATAGGCAGTACAGAAACGCATAATCATAGTTCAGAAGGAGAGATAATTACAACTATGGAAGAGATATACCACATACCAGCGATGCTGAAAGAGACGATAGAGGGTTTGGCAATCAAGCCGAACGGGGTGTATGTGGATGTCACTTTCGGCGGCGGAGGACACAGCCGTGCAATTCTTGGTGAATTGCACGGAATTAAAAATGAAAAATTAAAAATTAAGAATGAGGTTAACAGCGGCAAGTATGCCGCTGAGCAGAACAAAGAGAAAAGCGCGGCGGAATACCACCGCGAACAGGACAAAGAAGAGGGAAACCGGATACCATCCGGCATAATGGACGACGTAGAAAACGCGGAGCTAAAGCCCCGCGAACAAAACGAAGAGAAGAACACGGAAGAATACAGCCGTGAACAGGACAAAAAAGAGGGTAGCCGGATGACATCCGGCGGAAAAGAAGAAGAAAAAAAGGATAAAGAAGCAGAAATAGAAAAAGGAGGGCGGCTATTCTCTTTTGACCAAGATATCGAGGCATATGAGAATGCGATCAAAGGAGAGGGGGAAGATCGCGCATTAATGCACGATGCAAAATGGACGTTTGTGCATAGTAATTTTCGGTATTTGCGGAACTGGATGGATTATTACGGAGTAAAGGAGATTGACGGGTTATTGGCAGATTTGGGGGTTAGTTTTCATCATTTTGATTGTCCGGAGAGAGGATTCAGTTTTCGGTTTAGCGCGCCGTTGGATATGCGGATGAACCAGACCGCCAAACGGACGGCGGCAGATATAGTGAACGGGTATAGCGAGGAGGAGTTGGCGAAGTTGTTTTGGCTATACGGCGAATTAAAGAACGGGAGGGGTATCGCAAGGAATATATGCAAGGCTCGTTCTCAGAAGCCGATTTTACGGACGGAGGAGTTGGTAGCGGCAGCAATGAATATGCCACTCGCGAAACTCACGGGCACAGAACAAGGTGCAACGCAAGAAGAAGAAGAGGGACATCCGCCAAGATTGGCGGATGTAAGAGAGCTGGAGATTCCGACGCAGTACAAAAAGGATTTGGCACGGCTGTTTCAGGCGTTGCGAATAGAGGTGAACGATGAGATGGGGGCACTGAGGGAGATGTTAGTGGCAGCAAGAGATCTGCTGAAACCCGGAGGGCGGATAGCTATCTTGACGTATCACTCGCTGGAGGATCGGTTGGTGAAGAATTTCCTGCGAAGCGGGAACCTCGAAGGGACGATAGAGAAGGATTTTTACGGAAATAACCTGAGTCCGTTTGAGGTGATAGAGAAAGGACGCGAGGCGAGTGAGGAAGAGGTAGAACGTAATCCGAGGGCTCGGAGCGCCAAGTTGAGGGTGGCGGAAAAGAGGTGAAAGGCTCCGACTGTCTTGTCCTGAAATAAGTAGACACATTTAGGACCAAATAAATGTGTAAAACTTATGGCATATTCGAAAGAAGAACGTGAGAGAATTATTCAATATCATCTCACAAGTGGAAACTCGTTATCGCG
>Ga0310695_10003324_pt1 | contig 31862 bp, 25 predicted proteins | sample RumenRJG_04DNA_FD_203882 | JGI IMG/M metagenome (GOLD analysis project Ga0310695, IMG submission 203882) | Bovine rumen microbial communities from Lethbridge, Alberta, Canada - RJG_04 (v2) (version 2) | ecosystem: Host-associated > Mammals > Digestive system > Stomach > Rumen | place: Canada...
TGTAGTAACAAGCCATTCCTGCGTCACCATAGAGCCCGTGCTGCCAATAGAGGATGATGTCCAGGGCAGGCATCACGATACCTATCACCCACAGGGCGATATGAGCACGATACTCCAGCCAGATATAGATCAGGCCGAGTATCGTGGTCAATATGTCAAGCCAGTCAAGCACCATTTTTCACTTTTCACTTAAAAATTAATAGAAAGGTGTGCTATCATGTTAAACGGCGCTGAGGGGGCAAAGCCAGCCTCATACTGGTCGGAAGTGCCCCAGCCCGTGGCAACCACCTTGCCGTCCACCCTGTCGTAGCAAGGAGCAGCCCATCCGTTGTTGTCGTACTCGGCAGAGAACAGGTTGTAGAGTGTCACACCGATGGTAGCATCTTTAAGACCGAACTTGGGTAACTTGAAGTTGTACGACAGGTCAATGTTGGTTGTGAAGTGTCCGTCGAGCATCATGCCCACATCTATGGGCTTGTCATTATCATCGAGTGTCCGATAGCTCTCGAAGCCAGTATTTGTCAGGTACTGCTTGCTGACATATTGGCTCTGGATGCTGGCTTTCATGCCTTTGTAATTGAAGGTGAAGATGTTGTTGGCTATCCAGTCGGGCGAGAAAGCCAGCGGCTGGTTTCCCAGGTTAGCCACGCTGCCATCAGCCAACTTCACGGTGATGTCCTTTACACGGTTTTTCGACCAGGTGGCATTCACGTCCCAGCGGAACCAGTCGACAGGTTTTACGGCAGCCTCCAGTTCGATACCCAGACGATAGCTTTTCGGCATGTTGCGTGTGATGGCCTCGCCAATCTGGTCGATTTCACCCGTCAAAACAAACTGGTCCTTGTAGTCCATCCAGTAGAGGTTGGCACCAGCTGTGAACACCTCGCTCTGGTATTTATAGCCCACTTCCAGGTCATTCAGTCGCTCGGCCTTAGGCATCTCCAGTCCGGCATTCAGACTGTTCTGGAAGTTGTTACGTGTAGGTTCTTTGTGGGCAATGGCATACGACACGAAAACCTTGTGGTTGTGGGTGATGTCATAGTTCAAGCCAACTTTAGGATTGAAGAAGTCGAAAGACTCTTTCATACCATAGACGATGCGCTTGTTGACATTCCAGTCGATTTCATCTGTGGGACCGTCCATTTTGAGGCCCACATGACGGTATTGCAAATCGACGTAGGCATTCAGTCCGCGCAGGAATTCGTAGGTCACCTTTCCATAGACGTTGAAGTCGGTTTTCTTCGTCTTGTCGTCGTAGTACTTGTGGTTAGGCATTAGAGCATCTACAGGATTCTTCACCCATGTCACCAGTCCATAGTGGTCGCCTTTATACTTGTTCCATCCGCCTCCCAGTACAGCCTGCAGGTTCTGGTGGTTGTTATAGACAATCGACGCCACTGCACCATAGAAGTCGTTGGCCATCTTCTTTTGGCGTACCAGGTCGCTACTGGCCCATGTCATCTCGGGATCCAAGTCGTACTCAAACAGGGTGCGCTTGCGCTTGTATTCCTCGTAGTAGCCATCGCCTTTGGTGTAGTGCAGGGCTGCGTTGAGGTTCAGTTCCTGGGTCAGTCGCTGGTTCCATATCAGCTGGTAGTTCTGCTGATGATAGTTGTCTGTCTGGTTGTCGTACCACAACATGTTATCATCGTCATCAGTACCCATATAGCCACATGAGTTGTAGCGGCGGCCGTAGAGTTCCTGCTCGTATTTCGATGTGTAGTTCCACGCATGGTATGTCTCTTCCACACCATTGAAGGTGATAAATTTCACCATCGTGTTCTCCCCGAAATAGCCTGCTTGCAGGAAATAGGAGTTCAGCTTGGTTGAGGCGCGTTTCAGATAACCCTTCGAGCCGATGTTCGACAGACGCCCCTGTATGCCCCAGTGGTTACCAATCAGTCCTGTACCAAAGCGCAAAGTCTCCTTATGACTGTAATAGCTACCAGCGCTTAGGTCCACCCCGACGAATGGCTCTATGCCGATGTTCTCTGTCTGCATATTCAGGGTGGCGCCAAAAGCACCTGCACCATTGGTCGATGTACCCACACCACGCTGAATCTGCATAGACTGCACACTGCTGGCAAAGTCACCCATGTTCACCCAATAGAGCTGGGCACTCTCCGCATCGTTCAAGGGAACGCCGTTGGCGGTAATGTTGATGCGGCTTGGGTCTGTACCACGAATGCGTAACGAGGTGTAGCCAATACCGTTACCTGCATCCGAGGTCATTGTCACGCTGGGTGTCAGCGACAGCAGATAGGGCACGTCCTGTCCGAAGTTTACGGCTTTCAGCTGTTCCTTGTCCATGTTGGTGAATGCCATTGGTGTCTTTTTCGTGGCACGTGTAGCCATTACCTCCACTTCTTGCAGTTCCACGCTCTTCAGCGTGTCCAGTTCGGCAGCTTGCAACGACAATGACGCACACAAGACTGTCATCATGAAAAACTTTCTCATTTCTTTTACCTTATTTATTAATACACTAAAATAAGGGGTTTTACTGTACACATCATCCCTGCGTCGGCATTATCCGTATCAGGTTCCGAGGGTATCATCTCAGCCCACAATAGCGAGCACCCCTTGATAAGCACTTTGCTAAATCGGCTGCAAAGGTACGAATAAGTGAGCAAAAAGCCAAAAGAATTTTGGACTTTTTCGAACGGAAGTACTTTCGACGTTCGTCAAAGGTACGAAAAAAAGTGAAAAGTGAAAAGTGAAAAGTGAAAAATTTGCTGCAGCCATGAAATAATTGTCAATTATTTCGTACCTTTGCGCCAAAATTGTAGAGAAATGAATAATATCAAGAAACAGTTTGCACAGAAACTGATGGATATCAAAGCCATCAAGTTGCAGCCCAACGAGCCCTTTACATGGGCTTCAGGTTGGAAGTCACCTATCTATACTGACAATCGCAAGACCTTAGGCTTTGCGGATGTCCGCTCGTTTGTAAAGCTTGAGCTCTGTCATGCTATTCAGGCTGAATTTCCTGAGGCTGAGGCTGTGGCTGGTGTCGCTACAGGCGCCATTGCCCAAGGAGCTTTGGTGGCTGACGAGTTGGGATTGCCTTATGCTTATGTTCGTCCAAAGCCAAAGGATCATGGTATGGGCAATCAGGTGGAAGGTGAACTGAAGAAGGGAGCTAAGGTCATCGTTGTCGAGGACCTGATTTCTACGGGTGGCTCTTCGCTGAAGGCTGTCGAGGCTTTGCGCCAGTATGGTGTTGAGGTCATTGGTATGGTAGCTTCATTTACCTATGGCTTCCCTGTGGCTGAAGAGGCTTTTCGCGAGGCAGGAGTCCGTTTGGTAACGCTCAGCGACTATAATGCCGTTTTGGAGCAGGCTGCAGAGACGGGCTATATCAAGGCAGAAGACCTTGAAGTGCTGAAGGAATGGCGTAAGGATCCAGCCAAATGGGTCGGCCCCTTAATTTAGGGGGCAACAGGGGTCTGAACAAGCGCAGACTCCTGATGTTCAATCATATACTGGTCTGATTCGCTTGTTCAGACTCCCATCCCCCTAACTTAGGGGACTTAGACTATGACTAAATTTGAAAGTAGCGTAAAGCAGATACCTTATCCTGTGGAGGATGTGTATCGTAATATCAGCGATTTGAACAACCTTGAGCGTGTTCGCGATCGTATTCCTGAGGATAAGTTGAATAGTTTCTCCTTCGATTCTGATAGTGTCAGCGTGAATGTAGCCCCTGTGGGCGATTTGAAACTGCGCATCATTGAGCGTGAGGAGAATAAGTGTATCAAGTTTGAGACGGTACAGTCGCCTCTGCCCTTCAACCTGTGGATTCAGGTGCTCCCTGTTACTGCTACCGAGAGCAAGATGAAGATTACTGTTCAGGCTGACATACCCTTTATGCTGAAGGGAATGGTTGCTGGTCCTTTGCAGGATGGCGTTGAGAAAATCGCAGAAGCATTATCCAAAATCCCGTATGTCTAGACCATCTAGACTATCTAGAATTTCTGGAAAAAAGTAATTATGGCAAATAAACTTTGGGAAAAGAACTTCGAGGTGAATGCTGAGATTGAGCGTTTCACTGTAGGCAGAGATCGCGAGATGGACCTCTATCTGGCCAAATACGACGTATTGGGCTCAATGGCTCATATCACCATGCTCGAATCGATAGGACTCATTGGCAAGGACGAATTGCCCTTGCTGTTGGCAGAGTTGAAGAACATCTATCAGATTTGCGAGCGTGGCGAGTTCGTCATTGAAGAGGGCATCGAGGATGTTCACTCTCAGGTGGAGCTGATGCTCACTCGCAAGTTGGGCGATATGGGTAAGAAGATCCACTCAGGTCGCTCTCGCAATGATCAGGTGTTGGTCGACTTGAAACTCTTCACTCGTCATGAACTGATGGAGATTGCTGATGCTGTGAAGGTGCTGTTCGATGAACTCATCCAGAAGAGCAATCAGTATAAGCATGTCCTGATGCCTGGCTATACGCATCTTCAGGTGGCTATGCCCTCAAGCTTCGGACTTTGGTTTGGTGCATACGCTGAGAGCCTGACGGATGATATGCTGTTCCTTCAGGCTGCTTATAAGATGACCAATCGCAATCCCTTGGGCTCAGCAGCTGGCTATGGTTCTTCATTCCCCTTGAATCGTCAGATGACAACAGACCTCTTGGGTTTCGACTCGATGGACTATAACGTGGTGTATGCGCAGATGGGTCGTGGCAAGATGGAGCGCAATGTGGGTTTTGCCCTCGCTACGATTGCTGGCACATTGGCTAAGATGGCTTTTGATGCCTGCATGTTCAATTCGCAGAACTTCTCGTTCGTGAAGCTTCCCAAGGAGTGTACCACAGGTTCGAGCATCATGCCTCACAAGAAGAATCCTGATGTCTTTGAGTTGATTCGTGCCAAGTGCAACAAGATTCAGGCGTTGCCTCAGCAGGTAACACTCATCATGAACAACCTGCCCGTAGGCTACTTCCGCGACTTGCAGATTATCAAGGAGGTGTTCCTGCCTGCCTTCGATGAACTGAAGGACTGTCTCCAGATGGCAGCTTACATTATTAATAAAATAGAGGTACGCGAGGATATTCTCGACAATCCAATGTATGATCCGATGTTCAGTGTCGAAGAAGTGAACCGTTTGGCTGCTGAGGGTATGCCTTTCCGCGATGCCTATAAGAAAGTGGGCTTGGACATCGAGGCTGGCAATTTCAAACCCAACAAGGATATTCATCACACCCACGAAGGCTCCATTGGCAATCTGTGCAACGACCGCATCAGTGCCCTGATGGCAAATGTGCTCGATGGTTTCGCCTTCGATCGTGTTCTCAACGCTGAAAAACAATTGTTGAAGTGAAAAACTTTTTTCTCATATTCTCCGTATTGGTGCTGTTCTGGGCTTGTGATGCTCAGGACCCCATCAGTCGTGAGTATCGTTGCTGGTTCCTGTTCAGCGCTACAGACCATCCCACCTCCATACTTATCGCTGCCGTACAGAATCCAGGCAGCTATGCTCGTGTCACCACTCATGGCGATGGAAAGAACACTCCACGCCATGTACTTGTAAGGAGCAACGACCCCTCTGTCGCTGACGAAGATAACATCATTCGTTCGGCTATCGAGAATGAACTGCGTTATGAGCTGGGTGCCAGCAATGACATAGGGTTGATTATAGGATGTACCAATTTCGAAGGGCCTCGTGCCTACGATGCTGCTTGTCCCAATTGCTCTGTCCTTAAGGCATTGAACTGGACGGGCAATCTTCAGCAGGTTACGTGTAGCCGATGCAATCGCACCTATTTGCTTGATACAGGCAATATTATCAGTGGCGAAGAGGGCGAGAGCTTGAGGCGCTACAACTGCACTTTCGATGGTACTACCATACGAGCTTGGAATTAATATTCGCAAAAAACATAGGTAAAAATTTGGCACACTGCCATTTTTTCCCTACCTCTGACTACGGTCGAAGGTACTTTCGCTCGAAAGAACAAAGAAAAATTCATTTTTCTTTGGTTCTTTGCTCACTTATTCGTACCTTTGCACCCGAAAAATCAGTAAACAGGTCTGCCGCGATGGTGGAATGGTAGACACGAGGGACTTAAAATCCCTTGGCTATTGCAGCTGTGCGGGTTCGAGTCCCGCTCGCGGCACCTACTGATAGAAAAGGATTTGCTCTTCCGAGTAAGTCCTTTTCTTGTATTTAACCTTTTTTAAACCCATGAAAGTGCCAACGTGTTAAAAAAAGTTGTATCTTTTTACCCAATCAAACAAATTACGATTTTAATCTACTATTAATATAATGTTTAACTTAATGCAATTAATTATGCAAAAGAAAAATTTGTTGGGAGCAGCACTTCTGTGCGCTTCTGTATTCCTGTTCACATGATGTGAAGAGATTATGTCTCATTTTGACAATGCAGTTGACAGCCATCTGCAAGTAGCTGATAAGCTTACCATCATTGGTGTCGACAAAACTTATCAGATTGCAAAGGATGTGGATTACAAAACCATTTCGGATGCTGCACCTGAGTTTACAGTTGATGAGGCTAGTACGGGTATTGTTGAAGTAAACAAGACCACAGGTGTTGTTAGGGGTCTTAAGTCTGGTGATACCACCGTTAAGATTTCTCTTCCAGACAACGGCGTGTATCTCGACGCTACCGCTTCTATCACCATTAAGGTGCGCATAGAGGATACAGATCAGTTCAATAAGAATATTGAGCGTCTTGCCGATGGTGATCAGATTCTGTTTGCTGAGAATGCGAATATAGAATTAAGTGATACTCTTGACCTTTCAGGTAAGAAGATTGCCATTAAGGGAGAAAAAGGTGTTGTTATTGTGTGTGGTGAAAGAACACCTATTCTAATTGATGGATGTTTTGAGCTTTCAAATGTAGAAATTGATGCTAGTTCCTTAAAAGATCCTCTTGTTCTGATGAACACCCTTCCTACAACAAATCTGAACGACAAGGGTGCTTATGAAATTGATAAGATTGGCTTTGACGGAGTAACCGTTGACGGTTTGAAGTTCCAGTTGTTCTATGCTAACAAGCAGAAGTACTTGATTAACACATTTATTATTGAAAACAGTACAATCAATAGGGTAGGTGTCAATAAGAAGAGTCTCATCGACTTCAATGGTGGCGGTTTCCCCTTGAATGTAACAATTAACAAGAGCACCATTGAGTCTGATGCTACTACACAACATCAAAACGGTGATTTCTTCACCACTCAGAGTGGTGCCAAAATTACCGATGTTACTTCTGACGCTGATGCTAAGCATACTTTCACAGTTACAAACTGCAAGCTGACTAAGATTGCAAATGGTAAGACCCTCTGCATATTGCGTGAAAACAATAAGGCTTACCAGTATTATGTTGTAAAAGACAACGTTGTTGCTAACTGCGGTAAGAGCGGACAGTTCCTTAAAGGTTTCTGTGCTGGTTCAGATATCAGTAAGAAAGAGAATTGGACAGCTTCTGGTAATGTTGTCACCTTCGATGGTGTGGATAAGGGCGCAGACGAGAATGCCAGCTCTGGTATTGAGGGTGCTTGCGTAGTTGCTGAGTAATCGAAGATTGGGGGTGGCTCTCTGAACCACCCTGAAAACAAATAAAGAACAGCCTCGCTGGGAGAAATCTTGGCGAGGTTTTAAATTTTTTTTATACGTACGAATGTGTCATCGTGTTGAAAATAGTTGTATCTTTGTACCCAATAAGATAAAGTACGATTAAATATACCATCTAACTTAAAACAACTAATTATGAATAAGAAAAATTTGTTTGCAAGTGCAATCCTCATGCTTTGCACTTTGTTTATGTTCACTGGATGTGAAGAGTTGATTTCAAATTTCGACAACCCAGTAAGTGCTTATTTAAAGGTTGAACCGTCTTCTGTCATAATTTATCGTGGAGAGAACTACCAGATTCAGTATTCTACCATTTCTGACGCCAAGCCTATTTTCAAGTCTGCTGACGAGACTGTAGCTACCGTTGACGAAAATGGTGTTATCACAGGTGTCATGATGGGAACCACCACGATTTCTATTGAGCTCCCTGCTACTCCTTATTACAATGCAGCTTCTGCAGAGTTCACCGTTGAGGTTGACGGACTGCTGAAACTGACAGCTTTGTCTAAGGAGTTTGCTCTTAATGAAGAGTACAACCTTGGTGTAACAACAGTTTCTGACGGTGCTATCACCTATACCTCAAGCGATACGAATGTCGCTACTGTTGACGCAAGCGGTAATGTAAAAGCTGTAGGTTATGGTGATGCTACCATCAATGTTCATATTGATGCTACTCCTACTTTCAACAGAACAGAAGATGTTGATTTTGCTGCTACTGTTCGTATTTTGGATAATGAACAGTTCACGGCCGCCCTTGCAGCGATTGCTGATAATGGTGAAGGTACGTTGTTGTTAGGTAAGGATGCAACCTTCACATTTACTAGTAATGTTGATTTCGAGAACAAGAAGCTTACAATTCTTGGTGAGGAGAAAAATCCTGCAATATTCAACACGAAAGGTACTCTTAAAATTAAGAGAGGCTTAACAATTAAGAATGTTATAGTTAACTTTACAAGTAATGGCAATATTAATTTTGCTACAGTACAGCAATTAACTGACCCTGCTCCTAAGGAAGGAGGTTCTTACTTCGCCTTTGAGCCAATTATCTTTGAGAATCTGACTTTCAATAACCTTAATTCATGTTTGATTAAGGGTAAGGAATATATTGTATTCTCTGACATCCAAGTAAACAATTGTATAATCGGCATGAGAGAGAATTGCAATGCTGGTATTTTTAATTTTGATAAAGGATATCCTAAGAATATTGAAGTTAAGAATTCTACATTCTGGTCAAAGGGTGCAGGTCATTTAGGTTATCTCTTTAATGGATCTGGAAAGCCAGGTGATGTGTCATCAACAGCAACAACAACCTTTACTGTAGACCATTGCTCTATGTATAAGATTGCTGTTAACAAGAAGGCTAACAACGGTGGTAATATTAGAGGAAAGGATTGGACATATATAAATCTAACCAATTCAATACTTGTTGATTTCGGATCTAGCGTTGGTGATGAAATTACCGGTTGGTTGTTTGGACAGAATGCTTCTGCTGCCAACAAACCTAATAGAACTTATCTGAACAATAGCTATTTCACCTCTGGAGGTTCCGTTGTAAATGGATGGACTGATTCTGCAAAAGGTGGCGATGCTTCAGGTACTTCTTTGGCTAGCAATCCAAATTATAAGGACCCAGAAAACGGTGACTTCACTCCTCAGGGTGCAGACCAGATAGCCGAGAAGACTGGTGACCCACGCTGGTATAAGACGAATTGATAGACTCACGGGGACAAGCTCCTGTGCGATGGTTTAAATGAATGTGCAGGCGTAACGAAAGTTGCGCTTGCACTCTTTTTGTTGCGTAGCAACGTTACAATAAGGAGTATATATGCAAAGAACATTTTGACACAAATGTTTGGCTATTCGGAAAAGTAGTAGTATCTTTGCAAGATAAATGTGAGGAAATGAAGAAGAACGATTATAGCTTTCAATATGTGGCCTTTCTGCTTGTTGCGTTGCTACTGACTGCGTGCGGTGGCGATAGTGGCAAGTTTAAGCTGGAAGGCAGACTGCGAAACATCAATCAAGGCGAGTTCTGGGTGTATAGCACCGATGGCGGTATCGTGGGTTTCGATACCATTGCGGTACGTAATGGACGCTTCTCTTACGAGGTGGAGTTGCGTTCACCCTCTACGCTGGTGGTGGTGTTCCCCAACTATTCTGAACAACCTGTGTTTGCCGAACCAGGCGAGAAGGTGCACATTAAGGGTGACGCTACGCACTTGAAAGAAATGATTATCGAGGGTACTGACGATAACGAACGCATGACGGAGTTTCGCATGGAGCTGAACGAAACGGCTCCACCTGATGTGCAGAAGGTGGTGAGTGCCTATATCCGCGAGCATTTGGAGTCGCCAGCCAGCATCTATCTTCTGCAACGCTATCTGCTCCTGACTAGTAGTCCAGACTATAAAGAGGCGCAGAAGTTGGTGAATATGATGTTGAAGGAGACGCCTGACAACGGACAACTGATAGAACTCCAGAAGCAGTTGAAGACGCTGCAGGGTGGGGCGCTGAATAGTAAGTTGGCTGCTTTCACCGTTACTGACGTGAAGGGTCGTAAGGTGACGGAAAAGAATTTGAAGAGCAAGTTGAATGTGGTGTCAGTATGGGCCACGTGGAGCTATAGCAGTACGGACCAACAGCGCAGGTTGAAGACGCTGAAGGATAAGTATGGCGACAAGCTGGGCATAGTCAGCATTTGTGTGGACGGACGTCCTAACGATTGTAAGCAACGTGTGGAGCGCGACTCGCTGAAGTGGTCTACCGTTTGCGATGGACGTATGTGGAATACCCCTCTGATGGCTAAGTTTGGATTAGCCGATGTACCTGCCAATCTGGTGATTGACGAGCGTGGCAAGATTATTGAGCGCAATCTGCAACCCCAGAAACTGGAGGATTTTATTAACCAGCAGATGCTGAAGAATAAGGTAAACGCCCTAGTAGATTAAGAAAAGATGAAGAAAACGTTGTTGCGAGTGTTGAAATGGGTTTGTGGCACATTGCTGGGCATAGTGCTGCTAGTTGTAGGTACCTTCTTCGTGCTGGACACCAGTACGATGCAGAACCACTTGTTGCAGGAAGCTATTGTATTGCTGAAGGACCGTCTGCAGACTGAGGTGCGTGTGGATAGCATCAGTGTGCGCCTTTTCGGACAGAACGCCAGCCTCTATGGGGTGGAAGTGGAAGACTTGCAGCATCGTAAGATGTTGGTATTGAGGGAGCTAAAGGTGCAACTAAGCCTATTGCGACTGCTTCAGCGTGAGATAAAGGTGAATGATGTGAAATTGGAAGGGCTGGAGGTTAACCTGTATAAGCCTTCGCCAGACTCGGCAGCCAATTTCCAGTTTGTCCTTGATGCCTTCAAGAAAGAAAAGAGAGACAGTATCGAGAAGGTTGAGAAGGCCAAGCACATGCCTAAGTTGACGGTGGATGTGGACAAGGTATGGCTTGAGAACATCAAGGTAAGATTCAACGAAAAGACGGGTGTCTTGGGCAGTCTGTTATATAAGAAAGGTAAGAACGGGCGCCAGATTGCAGAGATTCGAGAGGTAAAAGGACACTGGGTGGCCAAGACCAAGAAAGGGCCTGTGGAGAATAAACTGCGCATTGCTGTGTTGGACGTTATGCAGATGAAAGATGATAAAGCGATGTTGAAATTGGACAGCATCTGCTGGGTAACAGACAACCATAAGCCTCGTAAGAACACAGGAAAGCCTAAGCGTGGATTCTTTGACGCGGGTCACTTCAACATCGTAGCCCAGATGAATATCAGACTGGACAAGTTGACGAAGGATAGCGTGGTGGCTACCATTCTCGACTGTAAAGCGCAAGACCCAGTGTCAGGCATCAACGTTACCAAACTGACCTGCAAGGTGGAAACCGACAAGAAGGTGGCTACTGTGAAGGACTTCTCCATCAGTCTGCCTAATACCACGCTGAAGATTAATCGTGCAACACTGACGCTACCCAGCAAGAAAAAGAATATAAAGTTGCATTATGAGACTTCGCTCATCACTGGACGAACCTTGCTGAAAGACATTTCTCGCGTCTTTGCTCCTGTACTGAAGGACTTCAAGGAGCCGTTGCTGTTGGAGACACGCATGAGTGGTGACGATGAGGGTATGGTGTTCAAGGATGTAAAGGTGAGCACTGCGAAGAAAGACCTGAACATCAGCGCATCAGGATTTATCAAGGGCCTGAAGGACAAATATAAGTTGAATGTTCACTTTGATGTACACCAGATGACGGCTCATAGTGGTTCCAAGGAGCGCATCATCAGCCAGTTCCCTGTGAAGAAATTCATGATGAAACAGCTTCATAACCTGGGAACCATTGGCTATAGAGGTACCTTCGATGTGCTGTGGAAACGTGAACAGTTTGCTGGATTGTTGACAACACAGACGGGTAATATCGATTTCCAGTTTGCCCTGAATGAGAACACTAAATATGTAGAAGGTACCGTTCGTACCGACTCTTTCGAACTGGGCAAGGCGATGGATATGCCTGACCTTAAGAAAGTGGCGTGCATGGCCACCTTCAAGTTCGATATCTCCAAACCTCGTACAGCCATTATGCGTAAGAAGGTGGGAGGAAAGTTGCCTATGGGTGAGATTTATGCTGAAGTATATGATGCTAAATATAAGTTGCTGCATGTTCGCAATACCGTTGTTACCATTAAGAGTAATGGTGCTGTGGCAGAAGGAGAGGTGAACGTTCGTGGCAAGCGTCTCGACGTGCTATGCTCGTTCTCGTTTACCAATACAAATGAGATGCAGAAAATGAAGGTAAAGCCAAAACTCAAGTTCCATTCCCTGGCTGAACATGAGGAAATAGACCCTGCTAAACTCAGGGCAAAGAGGGCCGAGGAAAAAGCGGCCCGCAAGGCCCAACTGGCCGAGGAAAAAGCGGCCCGTATTGCTCTAAGGGCTGAGGAAGAGGTTGTTCGTAAAGCGGAAAAAGCGGCCCGTAAGGCTCAGAGAGAAGAAGAGAGAGCTGCCCGCAAAGCTCAAAGGGACGAGGAAAAAGCTGCCCTTCAGGCTGAAAAGGATGCACGAAGAGCTGCACGACAGGCAGAGAAAGAAGCCAAGAAAGCGGCAAAGGCTGCCAAGAAGGCTGCCCAAGAGGAGCAGTAAGGTTATATTCCTCTTTCAGCCCAATCGCCTCTGTCAAGGTTGCGATAGCCGATGGCTTCAGCAATATGGTAATGTTGTACTTTCTCTGAACCCTCCAGGTCGGCAATGGTTCTGGCTACCTTCAGAATTCTGCTATATGCACGCGCAGAGAGCTTAAGGCGCTCCATCGCCATACGGAGCATATCCAATGAAGATGCGTCAGGCTCAGCAAACTGATGGAGCATCTTTTCCGTCATCATCGCATTGCAATGAATACCTTTATAGGGCTTGAAGCGTTCCTCCTGAATCTTTCGAGCCTTGATGACTCGTTCGCGGATATTGGCACTGGGCTCACCAGGATTCATCTGACTGAGCTGGGCAAAGGGAACGGCTTGTATCTCGCAATGAATGTCAATACGGTCGAGTAGGGGACCACTTATCTTGTTCATGTAACGCTGAATCTGTCCTGGCGTGCAGACGCAGTGGTGCGTGGGGTCGCCATAGTAGCCGCAAGGACAAGGGTTCATGGAGGCAACAAGCATGAAGCTACAAGGATATTCCACGCTATACTTGGCACGACTGATGCTTATCCTGCGGTCTTCCAGTGGCTGGCGCAACACTTCAAGGACACTGCGCGACAGCTCAGGCATCTCATCCAGAAAGAGCACCCCATTGTGTGCCAAGCTGATTTCACCAGGCTGAGGATTATTGCCTCCACCCACCAATGCCACTTGCGAAATGGTATGGTGGGGCGCACGGAAAGGGCGCTGACTGATGAGGCTGGTGTCGCGATTCAGTTTTCCAGCCACACTGTGAATCTGAGTGGTTTCCAAGCTTTCAGCCAATGACAAAGGAGGAAGAATGCCTGGAAGGCGTTTGGCCATCATCGACTTACCACTGCCTGGAGGGCCAATCATGATGAGGTTATGTCCGCCAGCAGCTGCCACCTCAAGAGCTCGCTTCACACTCTCCTGTCCACGAACATCGCTGAAGTCCAGTTCGTAGTGGTTCTGTTGTTCGTAGAACTCCTTGCGTGTATCGATAATGGTTGGTTCGTAAGAGGTATCGCCATTCAAAAATTGCACCACATCCATCAGCGTGTCCATGCCATAAACCTCCAGTTGGTTGACAACGGCAGCTTCGCGAATGTTCTGCTTGGGAACTATCAGACCCTTAAACTTCTCTGCACGGGCTCTGATGGCAATGGGTAAGGCACCGCGAACAGGTTGAAGGTGTCCGTCCAGTCCCAGCTCGCCTACCATCATATACTTATCCAAGACTTCGCTTTCCACCTTACCATTAGCTGCAAGAATGCCAATGGCGAGGGGCAGGTCGTAGCCACTGCCTTCCTTCTTGATGTCTGCGGGCGACAGGTTGATGGTAATATCCATGGAGGGCATTTTGAAACCGTTGTTCACCATCGCGGCTTTAATGCGGTCATAACTCTCCTTTACAGCCGTATCTGCCAATCCTGTGAGGTGAAACTGGATGCCTCTCGACATGCTAACCTCTACGGTTACCGTGGTGACTTCCAGTCCGTTAACAGCTGCACAATATGTCTTTACCAACATGATGCCAATATTATTAAGTACAAAGATACCCCTGTCTGATTTATCTCACTACTATCTTCTTTCCGTTGTGGATATAGATTCCCCTTTGGTTGGGCGCACCATTAAGTTTGCGTCCATCCAGCGTGTACCAAGCATGCTCGTTCACGGTTAATGGTTCGCGGTTAATGGTTTCAATGCCTGTAGGATCGCCAAGGAAGTTCTTGAGCTCATTAATAGATGACATAGCCTTACCTGTGCTGTTGTCAAAAAGACTCGCATTATACCAATCGTCAGTAACACGCTTTGTACTCCAGTCCAGTCCGTATTCATTTGCTTCGAGGAACCACCAATAAAGACCTTTGACTTTCGTGTGGTTGTTAAGTTGTTCTATCAGGTCTTTGGTGAATTGTAGTTGTCCAGCCTCTGTATCGGGCCATGTTGGGAACGAGGTTTTAGGGTATTTTACATTTTTGGTAGGGTAGTAGGCATGATAGTATCCTGTTTCGACAATCATGATGTCTTTGTCAAAGTTCGTTTCAAGAATGTTCAGTGCATTATTCAGATTAGTGAGGGGACCGTGATGGTACGGATAGTAACTAAGTCCAATGATGTCGAAGTCAACACCTTCATTCTTCAATAAACTATAATAAGTATTTAGATAGCTTGTATTAGGAACACGCTCGGTATGGAGAATAATTTTTGCATTCGGGCATATCTCCCTACAAGCATTACCTGCTTGTTTTAGAAGTCTGATAAAACGTGCCCAGTTAGCCGTTTCTCCTGCGTATACTTTCTTATACGAAGGGTCACTTTCTTTATAGGTTGTGTATCTGTTATTTCCATCGTAGACATCCTCTATGATAATACCTTTTCCATAAAGCATTCCGTAGCTGATTTCGTTACCAGTCTGGATTAAATCGGGAGTTGCTCCTGCATCTTTCAGCGTTTGCAGACAGTCTTTTGTGTATTCGTAAATTTTGTCATATAGCTGGTCGTCAGTCAGCGTCTCCCAATTCTTCGGTGTCCACTGCTTGGAAGGATCAGCCCATGTGTCGCTGTAGTGGAAGTCAAGCATAAAGGAAAGTCCTGCATCCTTGATTATCTTGCCAAGTGTCTTTACGAACTCAAGATTTTGACACACACCTTGTCCTTTTTCCGCTCTGGTAGCGTTATTAGGGTCAACGAACAGACGAACACGCATGGAGTTTAGCCCCTGATTCTTTAGGAATGCCAGTACATCAGTAATGCTATTACCGTTGAGATCGTAATATTTAGCCCCATTCGTTTCGTATTTCGTAAGTAACGAGATATCACCACCCACGTATTTCTGGGCAGAGACTGCAAAGGACAGGATACAACAAATGGTTAGGAGTAGAGTTTTCTTCATATCGTTAGTAGATTTGTTTTTATACTATTCACTATTCACTATTCACTTTTTATGTCGGTTTGCCCGTTGCTCACGGTATTTGGCCTTCTGTCTTGCAGAGCCGCTACCGTGAGCACCAGTGATATACTTTTTTTTCTTGGCCTTAGTCTTTACCTTGTCTTCCTCTTTGCGGGGACCACCGCCACGACCAAACGAAATACCGTTCTCCAGAATCTCCTGGAAGTCTGATTCTTTACTCATAATCTTGACTTATAAGACTAATATGACCTATAAGACCTATAGGCTTAATGGTGAAACAATCTAACGCCAGTGAATGCCATAGCAATACCATATTTGTCGCAAGTCATGATGACATGATCGTCGCGAACGGAGCCTCCAGCCTGGGCGATGAATTCTACGCCACTCTTGTGGGCACGCTCAATGTTATCGCCAAAGGGGAAGAAGGCATCAGAGCCCAGAGCCACCTTCGTGTTCTTGGCAATCCACTCTTTCTTCTCAGCCAGTGTCAACACCTCAGGCTGCTTGGTGAAGAACTGCTGCCAAGCACCATCGCGTAGCACGTCATCGTGCTCATCTTCAGAGATATACACGTCAATGGTATTGTCACGATCAGCACGACGGATGCCCTCCTTGAAAGGCAGAGCCATTACCTTCGGATGCTGGCGCAACCACCAGATGTCTGCCTTGTTACCTGCCAAACGGGTGCAGTGGATGCGGCTCTGCTGACCGGCACCAATACCGATGGCCTGACCGTCCTTCACGTAACAAACAGAGTTTGACTGGGTGTACTTCAGCGTGATGAGGGCGATGATCAGGTCGCGCTTAGCATCAGCAGTGAAGGTTTTGTTCTGGGTGGGGATGTTCTCGAAGAGGGCGGGGTCATCCAACTTGATTTCGTTGCGTCCCTGTTCGAAGGTCACGCCAAAGCACTGCTTGCGCTCGATGGGCTCGGGCTTGTAGGTAGGGTCAATCTTGATGACGTTATAAGTACCCTTACGCTTGTCCTTCAGTATCTCGATGGCTTCAGCGGTGTAGTCGGGTGCAATGACACCGTCGCTGACCTCGCGCTTCAGGAGCAGAGCGGTAGTAGCATCGCAGGTGTCGCTCAGCGCTACAAAGTCACCATAGCTAGACATACGGTCGGCACCACGTGCTCTGGCATAGGCACAAGCAATCGGACTCTCGTCCAGTCCCTTTACGTCATCCACGAAATAAATCTTCTTCAAAGTGTCGCTCAGAGGAAGACCTACAGCAGCACCAGCAGGACTGACATGCTTGAATGAGGCAGCAGCGGGCAGTCCAGTAGCCTCTTTCAGTTCCTTTACCAACTGCCAAGCGTTCAGTGCATCAAGGAAATTGATGTAGCCTGGGCGGCCGTTAATCACTTCGATGGGTAATTCGCCCTCCGTCATAAAGATACGAGAGGGCTTCTGGTTGGGATTACATCCGTACTTTAGTTGTAACTCTTTCATATATAAATAAGGTGAAATTCGAATTCGTGCACAAAGGTACTAAATTTTAATTAGTTATTAGAAATTAGTAATTAGAAATTATGATTACTTAAGCAAAATAACAATCAATTTAGTGCTAAATTCCATTATTATACAGTTTGAACATATCATAATTTCTAATTTTTAATTATTAATTCCTAATTATTTCGTAATTTTGCAACCGTTATGGAGAAAAAGAGACATGCGCTTCGCAAACTGATGGAGGCTGTGGAGCATGAATTGTTGAAGAAGCCCAACCGTAAGACGCTGGATCGCTTATCTATGTTGGCGGGCTTTCAGGACTGGGACTCGTTTCAAGAGACAATGCATGGCGACCTTGGCGGTGAGACCGTTTATGGTGGTCATCATCGCAAGGAGGAGAGCATGGACAAGAAAAAAGAGACACCCAAATGAATGAGTGTCTCTTTTTATGTCGTGCAGGTCTCGTCTGAGATTTACTCAGCAGTAGCACGGGCACCGCTACGCTTCTCCTTAATACGGGCAGCCTTACCGGTGAGCTTGCGCAGATAGTAAAGCTTAGCGCGACGAACCTTACCAACCTTGTTCACTTCGATGCTCTCAATGTTAGGAGACTCCAGAGGGAAGATACGTTCTACACCTACGGTACCTGACATCTTGCGAACTGTGAAGCGCTTCTTCTCCTGATGACCGTTAATCTTGATAACTACGCCACGGAAGAGCTGGATACGCTCCTTTGAACCCTCGATAATTTTGTAAGCGACAGTTACAGTGTCACCAGCCTTGAAACTGGGGTGCTGTTTGCCGGTTGCAAATGCTTCTTCAGCAACTTTAATTAAATCCATTGTTACTTTTAAATTAATAATGTTGTTGTTATCGTTCCAACGCAACATAACAGGCAACTCGATACTTCCTGCCAGCGATTACGCCGAAAAGCGGGTGCAAAGGTACGAAAAAAATGAGAAATGAGAAATGAGAAATGAGAAATTATGATAAGTTCAAGTGCAAAACAAGCCAAAAATAACATAATTTAACGAATAAGCGGTATAGTAATCATAATTTCTAATTACTAATTACTAATTTCTAATTAAAAAATTGTATCTTTGCACACAAAACCTATTAATATTATGAAGAAGATAGCTTTTTTAGCGCTGATGCCCTTTTTGATGCTGGCATCATGCAAGTCACACTATGAGGTGGCTTCCGTTCAGCGCAGTCGTATTCTGGTAGATGCACGCTATGACGCCCAACCTGATGCACAGGCTGCCGAGTTTCTGAAACCTTATAAACACATTGTCGACAGTGTCATGGGTCCTGTTGTGGGTCGTTCTGCCAAGTATATGACGGCAAAGCGCCCTGAAGGAACACTGTCCAACCTATTGGCTGACATCCTGGTATGGGCTGCCAAGGATTATAATGAGAAGCCCGACTTTGGCGTTTATAACATGGGTGGTGTTCGTGCTGATTTGCCCAAAGGCGATGTGACCTATGGCGATGTGTTGGATGTGGCTCCTTTTGAGAACAAGATAGCCTTTACCACTTTGAGTGGTGCTACAGTGATGGACTTGTTCAGACAGATAGCAGTTGTTGGTGGCGAAGGTCTCAGCCATTCTGTTCGCTTGGTTATCACAAAGGATGGTCAGCTGGTAAGTGCCACCATCAATGGTGAGCCAGTAGACCCACAGAAGGAGTATCGCGTTACCACCATCGATTATCTGTTGGGAGGTACTGATAAACTGGAAGCATTCAAGAACGGACATGATGTCAATGCTCCAAAGGATGCCAGCAACAACACCCGTTTTGTCATCATGAACTATTTCCGCGAGATGGCGAAGCAGGGTAGGGAAGTCGATTCCGAGATAGAAGGACGTGTAACGGTGAAATAATTAGAAATTAGTAATTAGAAATTATGATTAGATATATCTGTTTCCTATTAATGATGATGGTTTCTTTGGCAGGTCAGGCCAAGAAACATAAGCAGTTGGTTATTCTGCATACCAACGACACCCATTCGGCAATATTGCCTATCAATGAGCAGTTGCCCGATACCATGAAGGCAGGTCGTGGAGGATTCCTCCGTCGTATTGCTATGTTAAAAGAGGAACGCGCGAAGCATCCCGATTTGCTCTATTTCGATAGTGGCGACTTCTTCCAGGGTTCTGCCTATTTCACCATGTTTAAAGGTGATGTGGAAGTAGGATTGATGAATCAGATGGGGCTTGATGCTACCACCATCGGCAACCATGAGTTCGATTTCGGCTTGGAGAATATGGCTCGTGTCTTCAAACTAGCCACCTTCCCTGTCGTTTGTACCAATTACGATTTTACAGGCACTCCGATGGAAGGCATCTGCAAACCTTGGATCGTCCTTAAGCGCAATGGTTTGAAGATTGGTGTCTTTGCTGTATGTCCGAAGATGAAAGGACTTGTTGCTGACAAGAATTGTGTGGGCGCCAAGTACCTCGACCCTGCCCAAGTGGCACTCGAAACAGCTACTATGTTGAAAGAACAGCAGAAGTGCGATATGGTTGTCTGCATCTCACACTTGGGGTGGAACAGCAATCGTGGCGAGGACGACCAATACATGATATCAGGTTCACGCAACATCGACCTGGTGCTGGGTGGACATACCCATACCTATATGCCTTCATTGGAATATTGGAAGAATATGGATGGCAGGCCCGTTCCCGTTGACCAGAACGGTAAATCAGCAGTCTTTGTAGGAAAGATTGTTGTCGATTTCAAATAGTCCAGACCATCTAGCCTATTCAAAATAGAAGGTTAGAACAAACATCTTGGAATGCGCGCTGCTGACACTACCCGCATAAGCTCGTAGGTTGGCATCGCGCAATTCGTTGATATGGTTCTTGTCCAACACATCACTCAGTCCAAAGCAGAACTTCAACTCAGGAATCAGTTTGAAGAAAGGCAGGTAGAAGTCGCAGCCCAAACCCACTTCCAGCATGGTGTCGTATCTCTTGATGCGCACCATGTCCTGGTCACCACCCGTCAAGTTAATCATCGGATTGATACCCGCCATGATGTAGGGGCGATGGTTGTTCCAGCGTGGAGCTGCAAACTTGATGTCCAGTGGCAATGAGACGTACGTGTTCTTCATGTCCTGTGTCTGCTGGAGCGGGTTGCCCTGCGCATCTATCTCCTTCATGTTCAGAAATGTCAGATGCTTCGCACCAAAGTGCATCGATGGTGTGAAGCGTAGCGAGAAGTTCTCGCTCAGTCGCAGTTCAGCTAGCACACCTACGGTGAATCCAGGATTCCACTTGTCTGCATCGCACAAGATATACTGTTCGCTCACATTTCCGTCTGGATCAGTCATCATGTAAGGTCCCACGTTCTCCAACTCCAGATCCTGCAGATGTGTACCTACCAAGATGCCTAAGTGCAGCGGACGCAAGTCTATATAAGGTTTGTTCTGCACCCGACGGTCCGTCTGTGCAGCCATATTCAGGGTCATCACCCCCATTAATATCAGTGTAATTATCCGTTTCATCTGTATTCTTAATAACGCTACATACGACCTGATTATTATTTCGACTACGTATAAATTATTAAAATAGTCTCCCCAAGATTAGGTATATATCAAAATAAATGCCTACCTTTGCATCACAAATATTAAGTATTTATTAATCTATTAAAGTACAAGAATTATGGCATACGTAATTGGTGACGACTGCATCGCATGCGGTACATGTATCGATGAGTGCCCCGCTGGAGCAATCTCTGAGGGCGACAAGTATTCAATCAACCCCGATGTTTGCACAGAGTGCGGCACATGCGCTGACGTTTGTCCGTCAGAGGCAATCAGCCTTCCCTAAGGAATAAGCTGAATTATGTGGTTAAAACGAATGGGCTTCCGAGGAGGAAGCCCATTTCTGTTGTGTATGTAATCAAGGTGTGGCTTTTATTTCACCATCACCTTGGTTACAGTATTACCCTGTTTGCGAATCAGCAGACCCTTGGTTGCACCATTCACCTCACGACCCTGCAGGTCGAAGTAGCGGACAATATTGTCATTATTCACCTTTGTGCTGATGCTTTGGATGCCGGTAACGCCGTATGTCAGTGTCCTCTCCTCGCTCCAACCAGAATACTGACCATTCCCGCCTATGGCACGCAAACGATAGTTATATACTTTGTTTACATCTAAATTGTTGAAAGTGTAGCTATTTGTGCTCGACGAATAAGTTTCAGTCGATACAGCACGACGGGCGACCTGCGAAGACTGAGAATCTTCGAGACCTAACTCTTCGGCTGTCCAACGCCCCTGATAGACTGCCAGATAGTTCATATACATCAGGTCGTCAGGAAGAAAATACAAAGCGTAATAATCGGCATTTACCGTTCCAATGTGGAACAATTGCGTCTCCTTTCCTTTCACATTAATATCTTTCACATCACCAGTTGAAAAATATTTGTCCTCTTCGTTAACATACAAAAAGTAAAGGTAACCAGAGACTTCTGAGCCTTCTGACTCTGCCCCCACAACTACTGTAATATCTGTCGAAGAGGGCATCCGCCATCCTGGTGTCATCAAGTGCCCCTGTGGTTTTATGACCAGTTTTTTAGGCGAAGTGTAAAGCTTCTCACCTTGCCAGTATTCCAATCCATAATCCTTGAGCGAGTTACTAATGTCTTTAGTATCCGTCTTCGCACTATAACACTGATCGAAGGTCGTTTCAAAATCAGCCTTTTTGTCCTTTGCAGTTATCTCCAATTCATATCCAGTAGCTCCGCTCACAGCATTCCATGTAATAGTCACTGTGTTTCCTTCAACCTGTTCCGTAGCTTTACTAATCTCTGGGGCAGACAGTTCCTGACCACCAACCACGAACGATACTGTCATAGCATTTGTGTCTTCCGTGATATTGCTGATGGGCATATTCATCAGCTTTTCCCCGTCCGTATTGGCTCGATAAAGCGTTGCCGCAGGAGTCGTATTATTGCCTAATATAGTATTACCCGTAACACCAGGCCAAGGATCACCTGCCAAACTCCTTTTTGAATAAATTTCATATTCATTGTCCGCAGCAATAATCGTCAAATGCTGATGGTCTTGCTTAATACTGTTTATTATATTGTTAGACCATGCATTCGAATCATAGTCAACATGAAGGATAAGCAGTCCGTGACCAGGAAGCTTCTTGTCAAAACCAACAGGCTGACGGTTCTCCAACAAGTAATATTCGCCTTTGATACCTTGACTTCGTGTCGCCTTGTTATATATCACGAATGTCTTGGAACCTTTCTCCGCCAAAGGACGCATATTCTCAATCTGAGTCACACTATTAATCTCTTCGGGTTCTTTCCATCCGACGAACCAACGCTCGTAAGAAGTAAAACCAGCCGGTGTGCATGAATTGTCAAGGTAGGAGCCACTGTCCATTACATCCCAATCACACATTCCAAAGTTCTCCTGTCCATCTGTGTCGTACATATCGGGCAGTCCCAAGCAATGAGAGAACTCGTGGCAGGCCGTTCCGATACCATCTACATGATCCGTATCATTCACACCATCGCCTCTCAACTCCGCAGCACAAGCATAGGTATAAATCTTCTTGCCGTTATAGGTACGTTTGTACTCACCCAAAACCCACTCATGAGGCCAGATGGTCTCTGAAGCAGCACCCTGTGCCTCCGAATAGCCAGCAAAGATGACAAACACCTGATCTACTTCACCGTCATTATCCCAGTCATATTTCGAAAAGTCAACTCCATCCAAATGAGCAGCATCAACAGCCTCTGCCACCATTGCCTGAGCCAAGGTATCATTGTGCTCTTTACCACCTTTTTCTGTATAACGTTTCCCATAATACGCCATATTATGTTTGGTGGTAAAAGGGCCCACCACGTCAAAGTTGATTTCCAGCTTATCCTCGCTCTGTGCCAGAAAATAGTCACGTACCGACCCCTCATTGCCATACTCCTTATAGCCCTCTTCATTGAAGAAGCGCTTGAATATTTGGTTCGTGCTCAAACTGTCGTTTATGAACTTTACATCCTGAAATTGTACCAGAATAACCAGCCCCCTCTGATTTCCTGTAGTCGTACCAGGCTCTCCCGCCCGACGGGCTCTTCTGCTGGAGGAATTACCTAAGGCCAATCTCTGCTCTTTCAGGGCTGTCCATTGCTCGGTCACCTCCTCTCTGGTCAAGCTAATCAACTCTCCATTCTTCAATTTACAGGGTTTTCCCGCTGCATCTGTATAATAGGAGAAGTGCTCATCGCCACGTAACGACAACTCTACAGTAGTACCGTCCTTCAGCATAACCTTCTTCTTCAGGCCAGGCTTGGCAGGTACAGCCAACATGGATACTGTCACCAGCATCAGGGCTGTCATGGTTATTAATAGTCTTTTATTCATATGGATTTAAATATGTTTTTGCTTTTATTTAGATATGTAATCTGACACCTTATCAATAAGCCTTTTAGCAGGCTCTATCATAGGTTCTATCTCTTGCTGAGTTGCATCATAAGAACAATTATAATCGCTATTATTACGCATAGTTTGTAAATAAAACTATCTTATCATGTTCAACATTTTTATGATAAGGCAGGTAAGACCAGGACTCCCATTGTTTCTTCGTATAAAGGGAAGGATTAAGATCTTCGCCTATCTCCCAGCCTAGTTCACGAAAAGGATAGGCAACTCCATAATCAGCAGCCTCTAAAGACTGTTTATCAAGGAGAATCAGCAAGTCCCAGTCAGACTCCTCATGATAGTCGCCTCGGGCTCTTGAACCATAAAGATAGAGGGTACTGCCTTTTGGCAATACTCGCGAAGCTACCTGTTGAATATCCTTGATTACATGTTCCCTATCCATATCCCTTTTATATTCTCGTTGCAAAGATACAAATAAGTGAGGACAATACAAAGCGTTTAACGCTTTTTTTTGTTGATAGTAGGTAGTTTCATAGGATTGCAAAATACTCTCGGAGTAACAAAAATTACTTTCGGAGAAAATTAATTTCTATTCGGAGTATTGGAAATTACTTTCGGAGTATTGGGGGCAGGTCTTTTCATGAATAAAACAGGGCAAGAACGTACATTGTTCTTGCCCTGTTAATTATCTATAGATAAAAGAATCTGCTATTTTATAATCACCTTACGAACGGTGTTACCCTGCTTACGAATTAGCAAACCTTTGGACGGTCCATTCAGCTCACGTCCCTGTAGGTCATAGTAACGGGTGGTAGCAGCGTCCGAAGAATATGATATCGGATGGATAGCTGTCGGCAACACATCTGTCTCCTCTTTCTTGTCTATTGTTACGGAACGGTCTTCATGGATCGTAATAGTATAGACATTGTATTTTCCACCAATCTGCCTAAGAGCCTGATATGTTGGTTCCTGAATTGCCTTGGATGCAAAATATGCGTAGTAAGTGCCTACAGAAAGCTCAGCAAGAAGATGTTCACTTGACTTAAAACTATATCCAATGCCGCTTTGTACGGGTTCGAAGTCTTTACTTGTATCAAGGAATGGCTGTAAATAACGTTCGCTACCATCAGTCTTTTCAAAATAGAGACCCATAACCCCATAGAAGGTTAAATGATGGATGTTAAAAGCAGTAAAATCAGAAATTTTCAGCTTCTTAAACACACTTTGCGACAGTGTTTCTGCAACAGTAACACCCCATGTGGACTTGTATTCCTCTTCTTCTGTAGGAACAGGATTCGTTCTAAGTCCTATCACCATGCTTTGATCCTCGGAAAAAGAAGAATTCTCACCTTCCGGAGTTAGCACATCAATAGATGTCCAACAGTCACCTTTTCCACTCCATCCCCAGTTCACGAAAACATTGTCTTCTTCGTCAATGCCATGTAGCACAAAAGCATGTCCACCTTCAGACGCATCCTGTCCGCCATAAAGAATAGGACGACCTGCTTCTAACTCCGCACGAATAAGCTGCATCCATTCCTCATTACCACAAAACTTACGTTCCAAAGCACGTACAGCCAGAGAGTCGCACTTGAAGTTATGACTTAATGCTGCTCCTGTTCTAGAAAGGATAGCTCCACTGGACTTAGCATCGTAATTCATATGAACAGCTACACCACAATCATATAGCAATTGAGCTATAGCCTCCTTTTTTTCCTCTGGAAGGAAGATTGGATTGAAATATGTGTCTTCAAACAATGTCCAATCGTAAGTGCTGTTTAACTCAACGTAATGTTGGGCTATACCATCGGAAATAGTGTAATACCCTTCCCCCTCACTACTGTCAGGATATTTGTAATAATAGAGCACCTGAGCCAATGCAGTAGCTACACAGCCTGATGGAGGAAGAGTTCCTTTATCATCAACAGCAGGACATTTCTTGTTAAAAGGATCTCTTTGATTCCATTTGCATGTCAGAAATGGCTCGACCTTGATTTTAGAGGCACGATGAGACAAGCCATTATCTGTCTTGCCAGATGCCAAATCTCTTGCCAGAACCTGAGATATGGCATTGAGCCACCATTTCATGCCACAAGGAATATCATTGAAATCAAAAAACTGATCGGAGTAAGCCAATACCGGGCGTAAACGCTGATCGTTGCTGACAACAACGAATCCCGAATTGTCACTTCCCAATATAGTGTACATAGGATCTTGTTTTAGCACCTCGATAGTATTTAAGTCTTGCGCTCGATGTTGTGAACCATCAATACCATGCAGCTTTTGTAACTTCTGCAAAGCTATCTGCTTCACCTCCTGCAGACTGCGAGTCTGAGCTGGAACTGTTGCGGTAAACGCCAGTAAGGTAAAAACTAATGCAAATAATCTTGTCATAGGTGTTATTAATAAGAGATAGATTTAAAAACGGGAAAAAGTGCGCAAACTAAATTGCGCACTTTTTATAGAGAGAAATAAGAACTTACTTTGCACCAGGCCAACCTTCAGTCCACTGGAATGCGAATGAGAAGCCTTGATAATAGCCATCACCATTCCAGATACCGAACATACTTGCTTGATAAATATTCTCCTGACGCACAATAGTGAAGCGAGAAGCATATTTCTCAGGCCAGCAGAATACGAAGGAACCCTCAGAAGCATGAGTAAACTGAGACACGATTCCGTTAGCACTACCATCAGTTACCAACGTCATATCATAGTTCTCATCAAGTGTAAACTCAATGTCAGTAGCACCAGAGCAATCACTTCCATACAAGTAACTCCAAGGAGTAACAATACGATACTTATTGGTTCCCAATCCGTTCAGAATGGGTACGTTCTCTGCCATAACGGGATCTGCAAATACAGTATAATCAGCAAACATACATGAACCACACTCTACCCATGTCAGGTTCTTCTTGAAAGTGATAGTGGTCTGGAGTTTATAGTTTTCCAACTTCTTCTGGTAAGTTGCATAAGCAACCGACTGAATTTCGTATGCGACAGAATCCTCATGTGTAGATTGCGGGGTCAAAGGTTCTGGCTCTTCAACCTCCTCAAAACCAAAATTCTCAGGATCAAGCGTCAGCCTTACTTGTTGATTAACTCCAGGAACAAGTTCCTCTTTGAAGTGAATAGGGAATAAAGCTGTGTTAGAACCATCTTCAAACGTAACTTCAGCAGGTGTAGAAATCACACTGGGATCTGTCATTGCTACCTTTACAGGAATTGTAACCTTGCCACTTTTAGTACCACGGGTAATTGTAACATTAATATCCGTATCCTTCAGTTGGTCAGTTCCCTCGAAGGTGTAAGACGCCGTTGAGTTATTAAAGCTATAGGTTTCACCATTGCCCAACTCTGCAGAAGACGCCTGCTCCCAATATCCGCTGTCACTGCACGATGTCAGCATTCCGCTGAGCAGTGCGGCTGCAACTAATAATGATTTATTAAGTTTCATAATCTAATCGTTTTTTAGTGTTTAAATTAGTTTACAGGAACTGGAACAAGAGTTGGTGTTCCCAAGTTGTTATCACTCTCATTGATGAGTTTGTTAGCCTGAATCTCCTCATCAGGAATCTGGAAAATCAGATAGTTGATATCAGTTCCAGTTATACTACCATTACCATTCTTTACAGACTGGATAGCAGCACGCTCACCCTCTACTGTATCTACAATACGATAGTTGTAGTTCTCCAGCTTCCGGTCAGGGTCAACCGAAGCAAACTTCGTGCTGGCGCGGTCAATACCCTTACGCAGACGGAGCAAGTCAAAGTAAGCAAGGCCTTCACCCCAAAGTTCGATACGACGCTGAATCCATACCTCATCTTGTATTTCTTTATCAGAAGAACCTTCGCAAGAATAATCTGGGTCACGATAGGTCTTCACGAAAGTCTCAAGAGTAGTCTTTCCTTGAGAAGCATTACCACTCATAGCCTGAGCCTCTGCGAGAATAAGGTACATCTCCTCAATACGCATCAAAGGAATATCATTGGCATTGGTTGAAGTACCCAGTTCTTCCTTATAAGGAGCAAACTTAACTTGAGCATAGGCTGGAATTCCTTTAGAATTTACATAAGCCTGCTGCTGAGATGAAAGGTTATTGCTCTTACTATTTGCATCAAGGAACCAACCCTTACGTGCATCAGAAGGATTAATCTCCTCATACAGCGAAGGATTAATCATACGCCAAGCACCTACACTGGCATAACCATAGTTGAACGAACCCATGTGAGAAGGCCAGTTAACAATAGCCGATGTAACAACACGATCGGTCTCTGAAATAAAGATACCCCACATCCAGTTGTTCTCAGTCATCTTGATGAAACCAGGCTTCTTTGCAGCCTCGAATGAAAGCGGAGTAGCATCTGAGTTATCAATAGCAGCCTGAGCATCTGAAGCTGCAGCACTCCAGTTCTGCATTACCAGATTAACACGGGCACGAAGACCATAGGCAACAGCCAAATCTACATAGCGCTTGTCTGAACGTATTTCACTGGAAGCTGTAAGAAGTTTAATGGCCAAATCCAGATCCTTCATGATCTGTTCATAAACTTCACCAACTGTGTTACGGGCGATACCGTTCACACCGGCCTCTGTAGCATTGGTGTCAAGAATAATAGGTACACCAGGAGCGTCCTCGTTACCTTTATAGGTAAACTGGAACTGCTGAATCAGATTGAAATAATCAAACGCACGGATGCACAATGCCTGAGCCAGATAGAACTGCAATGTAGAATTCTCCGTTTCTGCATCAATCTGACCTACCACAGCATTTGCGGCATAAACCTGATTATAATAGTTAACCCATGCATAGTAAGATCCATAAGCACTCAAGCCGCGATCGCCCAATGACAAACCAGAAGAATACCAGTTATAGCCAATATCGAAACCTATAAAGTCAATGCCTCGGCTGTCGAGAAACAACATCATTGACGCATGTCCAAAGTCATGATGAGCAGTAAAACTCTTCTGATAAACACTGAACATGGTTGTGATACCCGTCACACTTGCACTTACTTTCGACGGGTCGTTGGCAGCAACTTCGGCCTTCTGGTCAGCAGTAACCGTACCTCCCTGAGGAGCTGTGTCCAAATCAGCACAGCTTACTGTCAACGCACTGGCAACAGCCAGATAAAATATTTTGTTCATTTTCATAATTCTATACGTTTTCTGTTGTTTAGAATGTTACTTTAACACCACCGCTGATAGAGCGAATAGCTGAGTAGTACTTGTTCTGCGAAGAAATTACGCCAATACGTGGGTCAAGACCCTTGCGAGCGCTAAACAAGGCAACATTGTCAGCTGAGCAGTAGAAGCGAACAGCATCCAACTTGATACGTCTTGTGATAGACTTGGGTAAGGTATAGCCCACCGTTATGTTGTTAATTGACAAATAGTTTGAAGATACCAACCAACGGTCAGACTGCGAATTGGTGTAAAGATCACCTACTGCAATACGAGGAACATTAGTATTCGTATTGGTTGGAGTCCATGCATTCAAGATATCCTTGTGCCAAGCCTGACCAGTGGTACTGCTGGTACCAGAATGCATCAAACTCTGATAACCGTTATCAAAAAGCTTACCACCTAACTGATAAGAAGCTTGGAAGGAAACATCAAAGCCATAAGCCTCCAAAGATGCGCCAAAACCACCATTGAACTTAGGCTGCAGATTACCAGTAGCCTGACGGTTAGAAGTACGAGCCACACTCCAGTCGGTAGTAGCGTACTCAACGTCATTATCATCCTTGGCCCAATAGAGAGCCATACCGGTAGTGGGATCAACACCTGCATACTTAACAAAATAATACTCATACATTGAGTGACCCTCACGATAGATGCGAGAACCATCAATCAGCTCTCCTTCAAGGTCGGGATGAAGCTCGAGAATCTCATTGCTGTTGTGAGTGATATTGAAATCAAGGGCTAAGGTAACATCCTTAGTGTTAATCAGCTTAGAGTGCAACTCAATTTCAATACCACGGTTACGCATAGAACCGATATTCATTGGGATTGATGCATAACCATTTGACGGAGCAACAGGCTTATTGTACAACATGTCCTTGGTAGTACGATTATAGTAATCGATAGAACCCGAGAGTTTACCTTTCCAGAATTCAAAATCTACAGCCAAGTCGAAGGCATTACTCTTCTCCCATGTCAACTCCTTGTTACCTTTATAAGTCAAAGTAGCGTCTGAGAACACACCATCTGCACCAGTCATTGAGTACTGATCAACATAAGCATAGCTATTGCCGATATTGTCATTACCCTGCTGACCGAAAGAAGCACGGAGTTTCAGGAAATCAATCCACTTAGCGTTCTCCAAGAATTTCTCCTTACCCAAGTTCCATGCAGCAGAAGCTGACCAGAAGGTACCCCAACGATTGTCCTTGTGGAAACGTGAAGAACCATCAGTACGCAAGCTGACACTAGCAAAATACTTCTCCATAAAATCGTAATTAATACGACCAATCCAAGAACGCATTGCATAGGAACCCTCAGAACCATAACCACGACGCTGGTCGATAGAATTATTTACAGCCCATGAACCTGCACGATAAAGGTTCTTACCATAAGCAGTTGACGACTCTGATTTGTAGTCATAAGTTTCATATACACCTAAGATGTCGAAACTGTGCTTGTCTGCAAAGGTATGACGATAAGTTGCCATATACTGCTGAGTGATACCCAAAGTACGATCGTGCTCCTGCTCGGCCTCACCACCTGAAGCCTTGCTCTGTCCGTACAGAGGACTGGTAGCCATGTGGAAACGGGTATTGTCAAGGTTAACACCCAGGTTATAAGTCAGTTTCAGGCCCTGAATAGGAGTAATATCAACACCCCAACGGCTGTTGAAGATATCCATCAAATAATCATTTGTCTGATAGGTCAGGTCACCGATTGGGTTGGCAATAGCCATCGTGTTACGAGTGAAGTTTCCAGTTGTACCATCACCATAATCGTAAACAGGATTACTTCCATTATACATAATCTGTCCATCGGCATCACGTGTATAGAAAGGATACACAGGACCCAGCGTAGCAGCAACACCGAAAGCATTACCAGAAGAGTTGCTCTCAGTCTGGTCGTCAGGATAGTTGCTAGTAGAGTTGGTATAACTAACATTAGCACGTAAATTCAACCAGTCCTTTGCCTTGTACTCAACATTCAAACGAGTAGAGATACGCTCGAAACCAGAACCAACAATAACACCTTCATCTTTCAGATAACCAGCTCCGAAGTAATATGACAGACGGTCAGTACCACCACTTACACCAGCCTTATATTCCTGACGCAGGCCATTACGGAAACTTTCCTTCTGCCAGTCATCAGGAGTATAGAAATACTCTCCATCGCTGTAACCCAACTTGGCATTGGGGTTTAACGCACCACCTACATTGAACAGGCTCTCCCCATCAGGAAGTGTCCAGATACGATAACCCGTAGAGCTAGGAACAACACTGTTGGCAAAAGCGTGAGCATCAGCAATATTATAACCTAAGTTATAAATAGCATTATTGTAGTTGGTACGATAAAGCTGCTCATAGTACTGTGCAGTATTCTCAATCACATCCATTGTGGTAAACTCACGAGAGTTTGAACCCCAACTGGCTTCAAATGTCACCTTAGCCTCTGTGTTGGTACGACCACGCTTAGTGGTAATCATAACAACACCGTTAGCACCACGTGCACCATAAAGAGAAGCAGCGGCAGCATCCTTCAAAACAGAAATCTGCTCAATGTCCTGTGGGTCGATAGCAGAAATATCACCATCATAAGGCATACCATCCAACACATACAATGGAGACATACTAGCATTGATTGATCCATAACCACGAATACGAAGAGTAGAAGAAGTACCGGGCTGACCTGTTGAAGAGGTAGCTGTTACACCTGCAATGTTACCTGCCAATGCATTTGTAATGTTAGATACCTGGCGAACTTCAATCTTACTAGCATCAATAGCAGATGCAGCACCAGTGAACTGTGACTTCTTGGCAGTACCATAAGCCACAACAATCACCTCATCGAGGGCTTTCTGATCGCTAGTCAGCATGATACGCATGTTGGGACGAGCCGTAATTTCAATTGGCTCCATACCTACGTAAGTGATACGCAAGGTATTCTTACCTGCAGGACATGTCAGTGAGAAGCGACCGTCTGCATCTGTTACAGTACCTACCTGTGTTCCCACAACCAATACAGAAGCACCGATTACGGGCTGTCCGTCATCCTGTGAGGTCACGGTACCATTAACTTTTGTCTGGGCCAATGCCGTTCCTACCATGAGGAAGAGCGCGGCCAAAAACATCATTAGTCTTTTTTCCATAAACACTCTCTTGT
>Ga0310695_10003328_pt1 | contig 31841 bp, 26 predicted proteins | sample RumenRJG_04DNA_FD_203882 | JGI IMG/M metagenome (GOLD analysis project Ga0310695, IMG submission 203882) | Bovine rumen microbial communities from Lethbridge, Alberta, Canada - RJG_04 (v2) (version 2) | ecosystem: Host-associated > Mammals > Digestive system > Stomach > Rumen | place: Canada...
CCCCTAAATACAAATAAAAAAAGCAATGTACGCAATTGTAGAAATTCAGGGTCAGCAGTTCAAGGCCGAGCAGGGCAAGAAGCTCTTCGTCCACCACATCAAGGACGTCGAAGCCGGCAAGACTGTTGAATTTGACAAGGTGCTGCTCGTAGATGCTGACGGTGCAGTCAAGGTAGGTGCCCCCACCGTAGAGGGTGCAAAAGTAGTATGTGAAGTTGTGAACCCGCTCATTAAGGGCGACAAGGTGATTGTTTTCAAGATGAAGCGTCGCAAGGACTCTCGCTCTCGTAACGGTCATCGTGAGCAGTTCACACAAGTAGAAGTTAAATCAGTAATCGCTTAAAACCGTAGGAGGACAACAGAATGGCACATAAAAAAGGTGTAGGTAGTTCTAAGAACGGCCGCGAGTCAGCAGCTCAGCGACTGGGCATTAAGATTTTTGGCGGTCAGCAGTGCATCGCCGGCAACATCATCGTTCGCCAGCGCGGTACTAAGCACAATCCGGGTAACAACGTGGCTATTGGTAAGGACGATACGCTTTATGCGCTCGTTGACGGAACTGTTCAGTTCCACAAGGGCAAGCGCGACAAGAGTGTTGTCTCAGTCGTTCCCAACGCTGAAGCCTAAGTAACAAACAACAGCAAACAACTTATTCCAACAAACCGAGTAGGAGGAAAACGAGCAGTTTTCCTCCTATCTCATTTTACGGGGACACATTATCTAAGAAAATTCTCTGCAAAAAACTCTGATTAATTCTCCGCCATCATACCTAAACGCTTGATATACAACGGAATGATGGCGGAGCATTTTTATTGTATCTGTCTTTATCAGGAGTTCCCGCTCGTAAGCGTATCCGCGCTTTAATCTGCCACTTAAGTTCCATCATTCTACCACTTAAGTGGCAGAATTTTGCGACTTTAGTTCTGACATCTTGCGACTTTAGTAGCAGAGCCGTTCGGTACAATCTAACTGCTGCTTTGACCCTGCCTACCGATCATACCCTCGCCTCTTATGCACTCACTAAACTCACCTTGAAATGTAACCCGACTCTACCATAGCCGCATCAAAATTTCTCCGCCATCATCTTCCTGAAAATCAAAAGGATAAACCATATAGCGGAGTATTTTTAGTATAACACGTTTTTACTATCATTTTGTTCTAAATCCTTGGATAGTTCGAAATTATTTCATACCTTTGCACCATATTGCATAATTATAACATGGAAGATCGCGGCAACAACAATCACTGGGCAGTCGTGGATGTTGAGGTTAGTTTGAGTGACCACAAGATACATGACATAGGGGCTTTGCGTGACGATGGTGCCGTTTATCATGGCTGCATCAAGGAGGAACTGATGTTATTCCTGCGCGACGTGACGTATGTCTGTGGACATAACATCATTAACCATGATGCGAAATATCTGTTTGAAGATGGAAATTGCCGTTTCATACTGGTTGACACGCTCTACATGTCGCCCCTATTGTTTCCAGAGCGTCCATATCATAGGCTTCTCAAAGACGACAAACTCATCAGCGAACAGATGAACAATCCTGTGAACGACTGCGAAAAGGCGCGTGACCTTCTAATGGATGAGATTGCTTTTTGGCAGTCATTAGCAGACAGGAAAAGCAGGATTTTTGCCACATTGCTTCATGGGAAGGAAGTATTTCATGGTTTCCTCAGTATGGTTGGAGCAGAACCTGCGCATGTAAACCTATCTGCTCTCATTTGGAATGAATATAAAGGACGTATATGCCAATATGCAGATATTACTGCCATCATTGAGCAATACCCTGTAGAATTAGCATACGCTCTGGCACTGATAGATACGATTGATGAGCGGTCTATCACTCCAGGCTGGGTACTTCGCAACTATCCTGGAGTGGAATACGTCATAGGCCTTTTGCGACAACGGCATTGTCAGGAGCCAGACTGCGAATACTGCAACCGTTTCTTGGATATACATGCAAACCTAAAGGCTTTCTTCGGTTACGAGGAGTTCCGTACATACGAGGGGGAGCCTTTGCAGGAACATGCTACAAAAGCCGCTGTCGAGGGACACTCCCTTTTGGCCATATTCCCTACTGGCGGCGGAAAGTCATTAACATTCCAATTACCCGCACTGATGGCTGGGCGAACAGTACATGGACTGACTGTAGTCATCTCGCCTTTGCAATCTCTCATGAAAGACCAAGTTGACAATCTTGCTGATAGAGGAATAACGGATGCTGTTACCATTAACGGACTACTTGACCCCATCACTCGTGCAACAGCCATCCAACGGGTACAGGACGGCGAGGCCTCCCTATTATATATAGCCCCAGAGATGCTCCGCTCAAAAACCATTGAGAAAATTCTCTTGGCTCGTCACGTTGTACGCTTTGTGATTGACGAGGCTCATTGTTTTTCTTCATGGGGGCAGGATTTCCGGGTTGACTACCTCTATATCGGAAAATTCATCAGCGAATACCAGAAAAAGAAAGGATGCAAACAAGCCATCCCCGTATCGTGTTTTACTGCTACAGCCAAACAGAAGGTCATTCAGGACATCTGCGACTATTTCAAGCAGACACTATGGCTCAACTTGGAAATATACGCATCAAAAGCCACGCGCACCAATCTGCAATACGCAGTTGTTCATGCCGATACTGATGAAGAAAAGTACCAAAAACTGAGAGCTTTACTTTCTGAATATGATTGCCCTACCATTGTCTATGTGGCACGCACCCGTCGTACTCATGAACTATCGGCACGCCTGACACGTGACGGTTATCGCGCCCTGCCTTTTAATGGCAAGATGGATACAGATGAGAAGGTGGCCAATCAAGACGAGTTCATGTCTGGCCGTGTTCGTATCATTGTGGCAACATCTGCCTTCGGTATGGGAGTAGACAAAAAAGATGTGGGACTGGTGGTACATTATAACATCTCCGACTCCTTAGAGAATTATGTTCAAGAGGCTGGACGAGCTGGCAGAGACCCGCAGTTGAATGCCCGTTGCTATGTGCTATATAGCGACAGCGACCTCGACAAGCATTTTATACTGCTGAACCAGACCAAACTCAGCATCAGTGAGATTCAGCAGGTGTGGACAGCTATCAAGAAAATGACCAAACAACGCCCTCATGTCAGTTGCTCGTCATTAGAGATAGCTCGTCAGGCTGGATGGAGCGATGCCGTGCCAGACATTGAGACTCGCGTACGGACAGCCATTGCCGCATTGGAACAGGCAGGATATCTGGAACGAGGGAACAATATGCCACATGTCTATGCAACAGGTATCACTGTGAAAAATATGGATGAAGCTCGCAAGCGTATCATGGAGTCGATGCTTTTTGACAATGAGGATCGCGAGAAAGCAATCAGGATAATCAAGTCGCTGATTTCGCAGAAACACATTGCCAAGACCCAGGACTCTACCTCTGACTCGCGTGTGGATTATCTTGCAGACATCCTTGGTTTAACCAGAAGCGAGGTAATTTCAGCCGTCATGCGAATGCGTCAGGAAGGCATACTTGCCGATACCAAGGACATAACCGCCTATATGCAGGACGAGGGAGCAACCGAACGCAAATCAATGGCAACGCTTGAACGTTTTGCAAGACTCGAACGATACATCATCACTCGCATTTCTGATAATGGACTGGTGATTTCTGCCAAACAACTCAATGATGATGCGGTGAACTATGGCATTACCACATCCAACGAAAAGAGCATCCGCACATTGCTCTATTTCCTCACCATCAAAGGATATATTCGCAAACAGGAAGACCCTGCACGGAATATCAGAATGACACGTCAAGCAGACACAGACAAGATCAACGGCCGATGTGAGCAAAGACATGAAATCTGTCGATTTGCATTAGAATGGCTTTATGGTAAATTGCCAGAGCCTACTAAAGAAGAATCATCCAACAAGCTGGTTCAGTTCTCCATTGTTGACCTACTGAACCAAGTCAAAACTAACAGACAGTCACTTTTCAACACCCTCAAAGAAATTCAAATAGAAGATGTGGAAGAGGCTCTGCTTTATCTGTCAAATATCGGCGCACTCAAACTGGATGGAGGCTTCATGGTGCTCTACAATGCAATGGCCATCAGCCGGCTGAAAGACATGAAACTACGTTATAAGCAAGAAGACTATCGAATGCTTGACGAATTCTATAAGCAGAAGATTCAGCAAGTTCACATCGTAGGCGAATATGCTAATCTGATGGTACGCAACTATCAGGCAGCCCAACTGTATGTGCAGGACTATTTCCAGATGGACTACAAGCGCTTCATTGCCAAATATTTCAAGGGGGAACGAGGGCGAGAAATACAACGGAACATCACTCCCAAGAAATATCAAAAGCTCTTTGCACAGTTGTCTGAGCGACAAAAGGAGATCATATCTGACAAAGATTCGCGTTCCATTGTGGTAGCTGCCGGGCCGGGCAGCGGCAAGACACGGGTCTTAGTGCATAAACTGGCATCGCTTCTTTTGCTCGAAGACGTTAAACACGAGCAGCTACTCATGCTGACATTCTCACGGGCAGCGGCAACGGAATTCAAGCAGCGGTTGATAGCCTTGATTGGTGAGGCTGCTCATTATGTGGAAATAAAAACCTTCCACTCCTACAGTTTCGATTTATTGGGGCGTATAGGAAATCTAGAGGATGTAAAGGATGTAGTGGCAAGGGCTGCTGAAATGATTAATCAGGGCGAGGCGGAACCAAACAAGATTGGCAAGACTGTGCTTGTCATCGACGAGGCACAGGACATGAGTGCCGGGGAATATGCATTAATAAAAGCTCTGATGAATAGCAATGAGGATATGCGCGTCATTGCCGTTGGAGATGACGACCAGAACATCTTCGAATTCCGTGGTTCCGACTCGCAATACCTCTATCAACTATCAAAGGAACCTGATGGCCGTTTCTTTGAAATGACAGAGAACTATCGTAGTTCCAAGCATGTAGTAGCTTTCGCCAATGCTTTTGTAAAAGGGATAGGTCGGAGAATGAAGGTGACACCAATCGTCTCCATGGCCAATGAAGACGGCCATGTAGAAGTGATACGCCATACGTCTCAGTATATGTATCAGCCGCTAGTTGAAAACCTGATTGCACATAAAGGAAAAGGCACCTCTTGCATTCTGACTCAAACAAATGAGGAAGCAGTGATACTTGTTGCACTACTCAGAAAGCATGGTATTCAGAGTAAATTGGTGCAGTCTATGGAGGGTTTCCGTTTCTCTAATTTGGCCGAAGTAAAGTATCTGCTGAAATATTTTTCCAAAAGGGTGAGTACTCCACTCATCCCAGAAGAAGTTTGGGAGGAAGCCAAGCGTTCTACTTTCGCTTTTTATGATAATAGCCAGTGTTTGCCTTTGGTAAAACGCTGCACAGAACTGTTTGAACAAATCCATCGTGCCAAATATCAAACAGACCTTTGGGAATTTTTATTCGAATCTTCGGTTGAAGACTTTTGCGATGTTTCCAATGCTGAGGTTGTCGTATCAACCATCCACAAAGCAAAAGGACGCGAGTTTAACGATGTGTACATGCTTTTGGGTGATAGGTCACACAAAGACGAGCAACTTTTCCGCCAGTATTATGTAGGAATGACCCGCGCCAAGAACCGCCTGTTCATCCATACCAATGGCGACCTGTTCTCATGCCTGCCTGCTGACAAGCAACGAGTTGACAATCAGCAATATCCCATGCCAGAGGAAATCGTGCTGCAATTGTCGCACAAAGATGTCTTTCTGGATTTTTTTAAACCAATCAAGAAAGAAGTATTAGCCTTACGAAGTGGCGATAGACTGACAATAGAAGACAGCTGCGTCTTAGTACCAACCACCCATAGGGCAGTTGCCAAATTGTCAACAAGCATGCAGGCCACTCTATCTACATGGAAAGAGAAAGGCTATCAAGTCCGTTCGACCTCAGTCCGTTATGTTGTAGCATGGAAGCCTAAGGACGCCCCAAAGGAAGAACCTGAAACTGCAGTGCTCTTAATAGACTTGACATTAGCGAAGTAAATTAAGTACCCCACCGTATTTCGTCAATTTCACAGTTCCGCAGCAAGTATCTCGTCATCTCACTTTTTCGGCTCCACTCTATTGCTCTACAATAACCATCGACGGCGGGCAGTCGTACATCACCCGTGCATGGTTGGTGCGAATAAGCTGGCTGTCAAGACGCAGGCCGGATGAACGGTCGATGATATCGCGATAGACCTCACCGTTACGATAGACCACGTCGTCCTCGCGGGAGAAGTATTCGTTCTCAGCATGGATGTGGAAGGTGTGAGGCTGCTGCTCCTTGGCCCGCAGTTCGCCGCAGAGGTATTCGTCGTCCGTCCAGAGACGGAGCTGATAGGTGTTCTGAGTGTCGTTGCGGAAACGGTAGTCAATGTAGTTGTATGAGATGCTGGTGCCAGTGCCAAATGGAATCTGGCGACCAAAGTCAGGGAAGAGGTCGAGTCCGTCGTGGTGATGATGCTCTGTGATGGTCAACTCGCTGTGAAGAACAAGCCAATGGATGAGGTTCGAGAGCTGGCACATACCACCGCCGATACCCTGCGAAGGCATTCCCTTGGCGATAGTCAGTCCCTCCTTGTACCCCTTCCGCTTGGTGGTGCGGCCAATGAGTTTCCAAACAGAGAATGTCTCGCCTGGCCGGATTACCAGCCCGTCGATGTGCTTCACCGCCAAGGCCAGGTTCGTCGCCTTGTTCTCCTGCAGTTGCATATTCACATTACCTAACCGACGACGAATGAGCGAGTTGTGGCGATAGACGACAACGGGCAGCGAGTCTTCCGTCCGTTCTCCGGCGAACTGCGTCTTCCGCAGCAAGTCCTGAACGTGGCGCTTCAGTATTTCCTTCTCCATCGACAGCCAATAGGTGAAGGGCGATATTTCGCAAAACAATTTTCGTTTCATGTGTCCTTTCAGTTAATTTGTCAATTTCAGATATATTACGGCATCCCCGACCTTTGCTTACGGTAAACCCGACCTTTGCTTACGGTAAAGGTCGGGTTTGCTTACGGTAAAGGTCGGGCCTTGTGGGTGCGACCTGCTTACGGGATTACACGTTGGCTGCGGCAATCCAGTCGTAGATGCAAGAGACGATGCCGAAGGCAACGATGCCTGCAGTACAGAGGGCGAGGGCAAACTTGGTGTTGCAGTCGCTCTGGAAGGTGGGCAGCGGCGTGGTGGTCTTCTTGATGTACATGGCCTTAACAATGAGCAGGTAGTAGTACAGCGACACTACGGTGTTGATCAAGGCGATGAAGACGACGAGATAGACCCAGAACGGGTCAGCCTCGTGACCTCCGACGGCAGCCATGAAGACGAAGAACTTCGAGAACATACCGGCGAACGGGGGAATACCGGCCAGCGAGAACAGGGCCAGCGTCATCAGGAACGACAGGCGTGGATTGGTCTCGTAGAAGCCGTTATAGGCAGCCATGTCGGTACGTCCATTATTGTTCTGCTCAACGACGCTGATGACCGAGAAAACAGCCATGTTGGCTACGACGTAGACGAGTACGTAGTAGGTCAACGCTGTGGCACCTACCTGCGAATTGCCGAGGGCGGCCAGCATAATATAGCCTGCCTGCGAAATAGACGAGAAGGCCATGAAACGCTTGAGCTCTGACTGGCGGATAGCAAAGAGGTTACCAACGGTGATAGTCAGCATGATGATGATGCCGAGCATGAGGGTCCACTGCTCAACTAACGGGCCGAAGACCTTGGTGAGGATGATGAAAGCAGCGAGTGCTGCAGCACCCTTCGAGACGACGCTCAGATAGCCGGTGACGGGCGTGGGAGCTCCCTGATAGGTGTCGGCCGTCCAGAAGTGGAAGGGCACGAGTGAGAGCTTGAAGCCCAGACCGCTGAAGAAGAACACGAGTCCGGCTACGGGCAGGAGCATCTGGTCAGAGAAGGGATTGATGGCAGCGAGCACGCGGGCGATGTCGCCGAAGTAGAGTGTGCCGGCAGCTGCGTAGACGAGCGAGATGCCATAGAGCATAACGCCGCTTGAGAACGTAGCTGTCAAAATGTACTTGGCGGCAGCCTCGGCACTCTCTTTCTTACGCTTGTCGAGAGCCACAAGGCAAGCCATAGGCACAGAGGCGGTCTCGAGTCCCAGGAAGAACATGAGGAAGTTGCCTGACGAGATCATCATAAACATGCCGAGCAGCGTCGAGATGATGAGTTCGTAGAACTCGCCGACGGTCTGCTGTCCCTCTCGCTCCAACCAGGGCTGTGCCATGATGCAGACGATGATGGTGCCGGCAGTCAGGATGACCTTCATGACGTTAGCCATCTCGGTGGTATAATAGAGTCCGCCGAAAGCCATCGTGGGTTCAGCCAGGGCGCTGGCGGCCAGGGGCAACAGCAACAGCAGGGTCGACAGGATGCCCAGCGTCTTCACCTTCTTACTGTTGCAGCACAGGTCGGCGAAGAACACAATAAGCAGGACGGCAACAAGCGCTGCCTCGGGAATCATTTCAAGAAATTGATCGTAATTCATATCTTTCAGTCCTCCTATTGTTTACATATTAATATTGTTAAGAATGGGAATCACGGCGTCGTTGATGACGTTAGAGGCCCAGAAGGGGAACGTACCGAGACCGGCAACACAGAAGATGAGGCAGCCGACGGCGAGACGCTCGTCCCATGTAGCATCGGTCAGCTTCAGATAGTGAGGGTCGCTAACCTCGCCATACAGGATCTTACCGACAAGACGCAGGATGTAGACGGCGGTGATAACCACCGACGTACAAGCGATGACGGTGCAGGCACGATGGAAGAGGTCAGCATTCTCGAACGAGCCGACAAAGATGGTCATTTCAGCTACGAAGCCCGAGAAGAACGGCAGTCCGAGGTTGGCCAGACCAGCGAGCACATAGCCGACGGCGAGGAAGGGCATAATCTTCATCAGACCACCCAGACGGCGTACGTCACGGGTATGAGTGCGGCCGTAAATCATACCGATGAGGGCAAAGAAGAGGGCCGTCATCAAACCGTGCGACAGCATCTGCAGGATGGCACCCGTAGCAGCGGTCTTGGTCATCATCAGCAGGGCAAAGAGCACGAGGCCGCAATGCGAGACTGACGAGTAGGCATTGATGTACTTCAGGTCGGTCTGTACGCAGGCTGAGAGAGCACCGTAGACCACCGAGATGGTTGTCAGGATAAGGAATATCCACGACAGCTCCTGGGCAGCCTCAGGCAGCAGGTACATAGCCACGCGGAAGCAGCCATAGCCACCGAGCTTCATCAGCACACCGGCATGCAGCATAGACACAGCCGTAGGGGCCGAAGCATGACCGTCGGGAGACCATGTGTGGAACGGGAAGAGGGCACCCAGCACACCGAAACCGATGAAGATGAAGGGGAAGAACGCCTTCTGCATATCGACGGGGATGTTGTGCATAGCTGCAATCTCGTTGACATTCATCGTCGTAGCACCCGAGAAGAAGTAGATGCCGAGGATGCCGATGATGAGCAGGGCCGAGCCGCCCATCAGCATCAGCGTCAGCTTCATGGCAGCGTACTCCTTGGCACCACTACCCCAGACACCTATCAGCAGGTACATCGGGATGAGAGCCACCTCGTAGAACATGAACATGGTGAACATATCGGTGCAGATGAAGAAACCGTAGACACCCGTCGACAGGAGGGTGAACCAAAGGAAGTACTCCTTGGTCAGCGGCTTCAGCTGCCACGAGGCAAACGTGCCAGTAAACACGATGATGCTCGACAGCAGCAGCATGACGACAGAGATGCCGTCGACACCAACGCTATAGGCAATATTCAGCGGCTTGAACCACGGGGTCGAGGCCGTCAGCAGCATCACGTCGGTATTGCCGGCGGCACGCTGCTGGATGAAATATATTGTCAGCCAAATGGAGAGGGCGAGCAGCGCCGTAGAGCCTGCCACCATCACGCCACGTACCTGATAGAGATTCTTGGCGAGCCAGAGACCAGCCAGCATCAGGACGGGAATCAGAACGAATAAACTTAATATATTCATTGTCGTTATTACGTTATATCGTTATTACGTTATTACAGCGCTAATAAAATAAGCGTCAGTGCCACAGCACCGGTGAGGAACCAGACAGCATACTGACGGACATCGCCACTCTGCCAGGGACGGAGCGACTCGCCGGCCTCGTTGGCTCCCCAGGCTGCGAAGTTGAACGTGCCGTCGATGACGTGACGGTCGAACCAGGCAATGGGGCGGCTGACACAGGCAAAGATCACCTTATGGGTGACGAACTGCCAGATCTCGTCCTGATAGAAACGCTTGTAGGCAGCCTGCCAGAGACCGGGCAACGTCTGCTTCAGACGGTCGGCAATGGGCTGCTGCTCACCCTTATAGATATAGGTAGCCAGGCAGATGCTGCAGATGGCTATCACAGTGCTGACGGCGGCTACGGTAGCATCGAAGTGGATGGTGTAGTCGTGGCCGTCGGCTGATACGAACGAACCGAACGAGCCGCCCCAGCCAAGGAATCCGGCCAACGTGGTATAGACACCCACACCAACGGTGATGACCGAAAGAACAATCAAGGGAACGGTCATTGTCAGCGGAGCCTCGTGCGGCGTGTGGTGCTCATGCGCCTCCTTGTTCTCTGTTCCCCAGAAGATACCATAGTACAGGCGGAACATATAGAAGGCAGTCATAGCGGCGATACCCGTCATAATCCAGCCAACCACGGGGCTGTAGTTCATGCAGGCTGAGATAATCTCGTCCTTCGAGCTGAAGCCCGAGAAGAAGGGAATACCGGCAATAGCCAGACAGGAGATGAGGAACGTGATATGCGTAACGGGCATATACTTGCGCAGTCCACCCATCAGGGCCATCTCGTTCGAATGGACGGCATGGATGATACAACCGGCACCGAGGAACAGACAAGCCTTGAACATAGCGTGGGTGAAGAGGTGGAACATACCTGCGAGATAACCCACACTACCCGGATGCTCATGACCGGTCATCTGCTCAGTGCAGACGCCGAGAGCCACCATCATAAACGCAATCTGCGAGATGGTAGAGAAGGCGAGCACACGCTTGATATCGGTCTGGGCACAAGCCACAGCAGCAGCATAGAAAGCGGTAATGACACCCACCCAGACGATGATGGACATGGCGCCGGGGGCGTAGTCAATCCAGAGAGGGAACATACGGGCCACCTGATAGACACCAGCCACCACCATCGTAGCAGCATGGATAAGAGCCGACACAGGCGTCGGGCCCTCCATAGCGTCGGGCAGCCAGATGTGCAACGGGAACATAGCCGACTTACCAGCACCGCCGATGAACATCAGCGTCAGGGCTGTTGGCAGTACGAAGACGCTGGCCGTCACGGCACGGGCTGCATCGCCGGCAATGAACGGCGTAGCACCCTGACCCATCACGATGTCGGCACCCTGACCGGCAAACGAGAACGAGAACGAACCCGTATAGTAGCCGAAGAGAAGAATACCCACCAGGAAAAATCCGTCGGCAAAGCGCGTCACGATGAATGCCTTCTTAGAGGCAGCCACAGCAGCGTGCAACGGGTAGTAGAAGCCGATGAGCAGGTAGCTGCTGACACCCACCATCTCCCAGAACATATACATCTGGAAAATGTTGGTAGCAACCACCAGGCCAAGCATCGACATCGAGAAGAGGCTCAGGAAAGCGTAGTAGCGCTGGAAGCCCTTCTCACCATGCATATAGCCGAAGGAATAGATGTGAACCATGAACGACACCGTCGTGATGACCACAAGCATCATCACCGAGATGGGGTCGAGCAGGATGCCCATGTCGAAATGAAGGTCGCCCAAGGGCAGCCACGTCAGGTTATAGGGGACGATGGTCTGGTAGACGTCGTTCACGCGGTCGGCAGTAAAATACTGGAAAGCGCAGATGTACGACAGAACGGTGACCACGCCCAAGGTGCAGGTACCGATGAGGCCCGCCACCTTATGCGACATCTTCATGCCGAGCAGTCCCAGAACAAGGAACGACAGCATCGGCAGCAGAAGAATGAAAATTGTATATCCGTAATCCATAATCACACTTATCTTTTCATGTTAGTAATGCTGTCAACGGTGTCGCTCTTGAAGTTGCGATACACATTGAGGATGATGGCGATAGCCACAGCCGACTCTGCTGCCGACACACCGATAGAGAAGAGGGTCATGAAGAAACCTTCATACAGGGCAGGGAACAGCAGGCGGTTGAAAGCCGCAAAGTTGATGTCGACGGCGTTGAGAACCAGCTCAATGGAGATGAGCATGGCAATCAGGTTGCGACGGGTGACAAAGCCATAGACGCCGATAAAGAACAGTAGTGCTGAGAGCACGAAATAACATTGTACGGGTACCATAGCTTAATCCTCCTTAACTTTACGTGAAACAACCAGTGCGCCGATGATGCAGGCCAGCAGGAAGATACTGATGAACTCGAAGGGGAGCACATACTGATACTTCTCAGAGCCTACGAGAGCCATACCGACGGCACGCATGGGAACCTCGTCGTCGATGACTTCAGCAGCACGACAAATGAACTCGTTCTTCAGGAACACAAAGGCGACTGTGGCCAGACCAACAATAGCAAGAACCGCAGCGCCTAAGGCACGCGAGCACTTGATCTTCTCAACCATACCCTGAAGCGTGTGCTTAGAGACAAGCTGGATAGCGAAGACGTAAATCATCGTCACGCCACCGGCATAGACGGAAATCTGGGCAGCACCCAGATAGGTGTAATCGAGCAGGAAATAAAGACCTGCCACACCGAAAAGCACGAACAACATAAATGTTGCGGCCCGCATAATACGCTTCGTCGTCACACACATCACGGCAGAGCCGAGGATGACGACAGCTAAGATGCAAAACATGATGATATTTGCCATAGGTCTTTACTTGGTTTTAGTGTTAAACTTACCGACCTCGAAGGGTGCGCCACCGTCAAGCAGATGAGGCAGCGAACCGCCCTGGTACTGCTCCTTGTCGAGGTGAAGCACCAGCTTGGAGCGGTCGAACACAGCGTTCTCGAAATCGTTAGTGAACTCAATAGCGTCGAAGTTGCAGGCGTTGGTACAGAGCTGGCAGAACATACAGTCGCCAAGGTCGTACGCATAATCGTCGAGCACCTTCTTCTTCTTGCCCGTCTCGGGGTCTTCAGCCATGTGTGCCGTAATCTTGATGGTGCCGTTGGGGCAGGCCTTCTCACAAAGCGTACAAGCCGTACACTTATAGGCGCCATTCTCGTCGCGCTTGAAGACAAGGCGGCCGCGGTGGCGCTTGGCCACATGGAGTGTGGTCTTACGGTTCTCGGGGTACTGCTCTGTAGACTTATTGGTGAAGAAGTCCTTCCAGTACTCCTTCCAGGTAATCTTCATACCTGTTGCCAGCGTCTTCAGGCCATGCCCGATTTCTCCGAAATATCCTTTATTGTTTTCCATTGCTATACTTAATTAATATAAAGACCTAAAGCCACGACGACAGTCATCAACACAAGGTTGATGAGCGACAGCGGCATCAAATACTTCCACTCTAACTTCAGGATCTGGTCAATACGCAGACGGGGGAACGTCCACTTAATCCACATCAGAATCCACACCAGGAAGAAGGCCTTGCCTAAGAACCAGACGATGCCGGGGATGTAGTTCATCACCTCGTCGAAGGCATCGACGCCAATGTTCACAGGAGCCCAACCACCGAGGAACACCGTAGCGGCAATACCTGCAATAATAAAGAGGTTGAGGAACTCGGCCAGATAGAAGAAGCCGAAGCCCATACCTGAATACTCCGTGTGGTGACCGGCAGTCAGCTCACTCTCGGCCTCAGCCATATCGAACGGACCACGGTTGGCTTCTGCGTTTCCGGCAATGAGGAACACGATGAAAGCGATGATGGCAGGGATGTGACCCTGGAAGATAAGCCACTTCCAAGGACCTGTCTGTGCTTCAACGATGCCCGACATCTGCAGCGTACCCGTCAGGATGACGGCAGTAATCAGACAGAGGCAGAGCGACATCTCATAGGAGATCATCTGCACAGCACCACGCATGGCCGAAACCACCGAATACTTGTTGTTAGATGCCCAACCGGCCAGGAAGATACCCACTACGCCGATACTCGAGATGGCAGTCAGCAGGAAGATACCCACGTTGAAGTCGAGTACCGTAGCACCATTGTTCCAAGGCAGGAACGAGAAGGCACCCACGGAACCGAAGATGACCAGCAGCGGGGCAACAGCATAGAGCAGCTTATCAGCTTTGTCAACGAAGAAAATCTCCTTGATAAGCATCTTGAACACGTCGGCAAACACCTGCAGCAAGCCCCAGGGACCAACACGCATCGGGCCAAGACGGCACTGGAAGTAGGCGCAGACCTTACGCTCCATGAATATCAGTACGATAGCCAGCACGGCATATCCCACAAGGATACCAACGCCGACAAGCACGCACTCAATCAATATCGACCAGAAATCTCCCAAACCGAGGGTGTCTCGCAGGAGAGCGTCGAACCATTGTGTAACTAAACTAAAATCAAACATAATCCTTCGCTTTTTATCGGTCAATATCAGGAATTACAAAGTCAATAGCGGCACCGGTAGCCACGAGGTCGGCAATCTTTTGACCACGCAGCATCGGGTCGAGTGCACCTGTCAACGACAAACCCATCGGGCGCATCTTCAGACGGTACGGACTCTTGTCGCCGCGAGAGTCGAGATAGACGCCAAACTCACCGCTGGCACCCTCGACAGAGAAGTACCACTGTCCTTCGGGCACCTTGATAATGGGCTTCTGCTTGACGTAGAAGTCGCCCTCGGGGATGTTGTCGATGAGCTGCTCGATGATGGCGAGGCTCTGGTACATCTCATTGATGTGAATGGTGTAGCGGTCCATCGTGTCACAGCCGGTCATCGTCACCTGCTCCCACTCCACCTTGTCATACATATCGTACGGGTGGTTCTTTCGCACGTCGTTCTTCCAGCCAGAAGCACGTCCGGCAGGTCCTGTGACGGCATACGAGATACAGTCGTCGAGTGACATCGGACCGACTTTCTCGAAGCGGTTGTGGGTGATGATGTTGTCGCCAAACACGTCGACATACTCCTGGATGATGGGCTTCATATACTTGACGAGGTCCTTCACGTTCTTCACGAAGTTGGGGTCGATGTCGTCCTGCAGACCACCGATACGGTAGTAGTTCTGAATCAGGCGTCCGCCCGTGGTCTCCTCCATGCAGTTGAGCACGTGCTCACGGTCGCGCATCGAATAAAGGAAGGCTGTCAAGGCACCCATATCCTGAGCGCAGCAGCCGACATACAACAGGTGGCTGTCGATACGCTGCAGCTCGTCCATAATGGTACGGATGTACTTGATGCGGTCGGTCAGCTCGACGCCCATACCCTCCTCAATAACACCTACCAAAGCATGGCGGTGCATCATGGCACTCAGATAGTTAAGACGATCGGTTAAAGCAAGAGTCTGGGGATAGGTCATCGTCTCGCACATCTTCTCGATACCGCGGTGGATATAGCCGAGATGCGGATAGACACGCTTGACGGTCTCGCCGTCAAGTACCGTCTGTAGGCGGAGCACACCGTGGGTTGAGGGGTGCTGAGGGCCAATGTTGATAACATAATCATCGCTAGTAAAGAGCTTGTTCTGCTTTACTTGCAGGTTGCCATCCTTGTCGAGGAAGTACTCCAAGCCGTAGTCTGGCTCCACGTCGTCCTCCAAGGTGTAGCTATCGTCAAATTTCCAGTCCTTGCGGAAGGGATAACCCTTGAAGTCGCTACGCAGGAAGAGGCGGCGCATATCGGGATGGCCCAGGAAGACGATGCCGTAGAAGTCATAGACCTCGCGCTCCAGCAAATCAGCCACACGCCAGATGTTCGAGACGGTAGGCAGGTAGGGAATCAGCTGACCATCGGTCTCGCCGGTGCCGTTCGAGGCGATGCCGTCGCCGCAGACCTGTGTCTTGGCCAGCATCTTAACTGAGCAACGCTCGTGGGTTTCGGTGTTCTCCAGAATATAGATACAACCGAGACCTTCCTCTGCTCCAAAGTCTTCGCCAACAATCGTAACAAGATAGTCGAAGTGCTTCTTGTCCTTCAAGTTCCGCATCTCCTGTGCGAACTTGTCGAAATCAAATGATAAGAACTCTAATTTCATGCCTGCTCCTCCTTTCCTGTAGGCTGCGACTCAGTCGCAGTAGCCTTTAACTCTTCAACAAACTCCTGTGGTACGTCCGTCACCACAATCGGCTCACGACGATGGTCGCCCAGCTTATTGCGGAACGTCAGTTCCTCATTTGAAACGCCAAGCGCAGCCTCCTCAGCTGTCTGCTTGTGGTTGGCACCGCCGAAGAACTTCTCGATCTTCACCTTGCGCTGCAACTGCATCATGCCATACATGATAGCCTCCGGACGCGGAGGACAGCCAGGGATGAAGACATCGACAGGAACAATCTCCTCAATGCCCTTCACCACATGGTAGCTCGACTTGAAGGGACCGCCGCTGATGGCACAGCCACCGACGGCAATGACATACTTAGGCTCAGCCATCTCGTCGTACAGACGCTTCAAGGCCGGAGCCATCTTGTGGGTAATGGTACCGGCACACATAATGAGGTCGGCCTGACGGGGGGAGTTACGCGTCACCTCAAAGCCGAAGCGGGCAAAGTCGTAACGCGAGCATCCACAGGCCATAAACTCGATACCACAGCATGAGGTTGCAAACGTCAGCGACCACAGTGAATTGGCACGGCCCCAGTTAATGAGCTTGTCAAGACTGCCGGTAATGACGTTGACGCCACCTTCATGCAGCTCGTCGACAATTTTCTCCAACGACTCGTTGTCGTTCCACTCTTCGTAGGGAATCGACTTGATTTTCGGTTTCATTTCCATTCAAGCGCTCCTTTCCGCCAGGCGTATGCCAGGCCTAAAACCAATACTAACAAGAAGAACCCGATGCTCAGCAAAGCCATTTCACCAAAGTCCTTCACGACTACCGCCCATGGATACAGAAACACCGTTTCCACATCGAACATGAGGAATAAGATGGCGAACAGGTAGAATCCTATACTAACAGGCAGCCAAGAAGTACCATGGGTGGGAATACCACACTCATAGGGTTCTCCTTTTACCTTGTTGTAGGAACGCGGACCTATCAGCTTAGCCACGACGTAAGCTCCCGCCACCAATGTAATAGCCGTCAGCAAGACGGTAATTAACAAAGTAAAATTCATAAAAGTTTATAATGTTATAACAATTGTTCGCTGAATTTGCGCGCAAAGGTACAAAATTTTCTGCAAACTTTCAGTATAAATACTATTTTTTTTCATACCTTTGCAGCGTAATTACAAAAATATGGCAAGAAACAAGAAACCATTACCTCTGTTAGAGGGGGTAACCATAGAAGCTGTCGCCGCTGAAGGCAAGTGTCTGTTGCACTGGAACGACCTGGTAGTCTTTGTCCCTTTCTGCGTTCCCGGCGATGTCTGCGACGTTCAGATTCGTCGGAAGAAGCATTCCTTTGCCGAGGGCGAAGTGGTGAGATTCATTGAATATAGTAAGGTACGTGAAACGCCCTTCTGCCAACACTTCGGAGTATGTGGCGGCTGCAAGTGGCAGAACCTGCCCTATGAGGAGCAGCTGAAGGCGAAGCAACAGCAGGTGAAAGACCAGCTGACGCGTATCGGCAAGATAGCATTGCCTGAGTTCCGCCCCATCTTGGGAAGTGTCAAGACAAAGGAATACCGCAACAAACTCGACTTCGGATGCGCCAACAAGCGCTATCTGACCAAAGAACAAATCAGCAATCTGCCTCACGATGAGAGCCAGAGCCTGAAGGACGTGCCCGCCATCGGCTTCCATATCACCGGTGCCTTCGACAAGATCCTGCCTATTGAAAAGTGCTGGCTGATGGACGACCTGCAGAATCAGATACGTAACGACATTCGCGACTACGCCATCGCCAACGGTCTGACATTCTTCGACCTGCGCCAGCAGACGGGTTTCCTGCGCGACGTTATCATCCGCAATTCCGCCAGCGGCGAATGGATGGTCATCGTCCAGTTCCACTATGACGAGACGGGGGGAGAGAAAGAGGCCACTGCCCTACTCCAGCACGTCGCTGACCGGTTCCCACAAATCACCTCGCTGATGTATTTAGACAACCAGAAGTGTAATGACACCATCGGCGACCAGGAGATCAGGACCTTCAAGGGCAGCGACCACATCTTTGAACTGATGGAAGACCTGAAGTTCAAGGTTGGCCCGAAGTCCTTCTACCAGACAAATACCGAACAGGCCTACCATCTGTATAGTGTTGCCCGTGAGTTTGCCGGACTGACAGGCAACGAACTGGTCTACGACCTCTATACCGGCACGGGCACCATTGCCAACTTCGTTGCCCGGCAATGCCGTCAGGTTATCGGCATAGAATACGTGCCGGAAGCTATTGAGGACGCCAAAATCAATTCCGAGGTCAACGGCATCAATAACACCCTGTTCTATGCCGGCGACATGAAAGACATCTTGAACGACGAGTTCATCAGCCGTCACGGACGTCCCGACGTCATCATCACCGACCCGCCACGTGCCGGCATGCACCCCGACGTCGTGAAAACCATCCTCCGGGCTGCCCCACAGTGCATCGTTTACGTCTCATGCAACCCTGCCACACAGGCTCGTGACCTGCAGGATTTGGATGCAGACTACCGTGTGGAGGCCGTACAGCCCGTAGACATGTTCCCACATACGCCACACGTAGAAAATGTAGTATTACTCATTAAGCGATAACTATTATGAAGAAACTTCTGATTCTGGCCATCTGCGCGATGGGCTTCGCATTCTCAGCCAATGCACAAGACAACAAGAAGGCAACCATTGAGGTGCCACAGTGGGTAAAAAACATCAAGTTCTCGGGCTATGGTATGTTGCAGTATCAGGGGCAAGATCCCGAAGGCAACCACACCAACACGTTTAACCTTCGTCTGGCTCGTTTCATCTTGGACGGAAAAATCGGCGACTTCGACTGGCGTGCCCAGATTCAGGGTACTAACGTGAAAGGTCCCGGCGAGCCTACCGTCCAGTTGGTAGACCTCTACGCCGAGTGGCGTAAATATCCTGAATTCAAGGTTCGTGCCGGACAGTTCAAGCGCGCCTTCACCTACGAGAACCCCACCCACCCCATTACGCAGGGCTGGTACTCGTATGCCAACGTTATCAACAACCTTTCAGGCTTCGGCGACCGCACGGGTGAGAAGTCGTCAGGCGGCCGAGACATCGGTCTGCAAATCTCGGGCGACCTGTTCCCCAATGCCAATGGTCGTCGTCTGCTGCATTATCAGGTTGGTGTCTACAACGGTGAGGGTATCAACGAGAAGGATAAGGACAACAAGAAGGACATTATCGGCGGCGCATGGGTCATGCCCATCAAGGGTCTGCGTATTGGTGCCTTCGGATGGACGGGTACACGCGGCGACATGCTCGACCCGGCTACCAACACCCAGATCAGTATGAAGAAGAACCGCTACGCCATTTCTGCGGAGTACGACCTGAACGAATACACCTTCCGCGCAGAGTATCTGCACTCGCAGGGTTACGGCGCAGCCAAGGCTGGCAATAACCAGCGTGAGATTGACTACACCTTAGGCGATAAGGCCGATGGTTGGTATGTCTTTGGTATCGTTCCCGTGGTGAAGTCGAAGCTGCACGCCAAAGCCCGCTATCAGACCTACCGCGACAACAAGGAGTGGAACCGTGCCAAGACGATGTATGAGGTGGGTGCCAACTACTTCTTCACGAAGAACCTGCAGCTCAATTTGGAGTATGCCCGTGTGAACGACCGCACACTGGCTAATCACGACTACAACTTCGTAGACGTTGAATTAGACTTCAGATTCTGAATCTTCTGCGGAGCGACTGCCACAGATGCGTCTTCTGGCGCAACACGCAAATCGAGTAAGCCGTGCTGACAATGGTCAGTGCGGCTTCTGTTATCCAATAAGTCCATCCTTCTGCCAGTACCGACACGACGAAGGCCAGCGCACCTATGGAAGCCTGAACAGCGGCATAACGGACAACCTTCCACGTACTTCGATACTGGTATTGCCAGAAGGCGTAACTCCACACAATCATCCACTCCGCCACATGAGCTACGACGATAGCAAGTCCAGTGCCCCAGACGCCCCACCACTGGTAACCGATGACGATGGCAACGACTAAGACAACGAAATAAGACGTCTCCAAAAACAGGAAAGACAACGAACGGCTACGCGCCAGAGTGATATAGGCCACCGGCATTGACAGCACCTTGAAATACATCGCCAGCACAGCCACCTGCGCCATCTGTATCACCGCTACGAAGTCACGACTGAACAGTATCGGTACAAGCACCGGCAGCATCATCAGCAGCCCCACCAACATGGGCGAGAGTAACAATAACGAGACTTCCATCTGGCGATTAACCGTCTCGTTAGTAGCGGCAACATCCTTGCTGACGGCTGACAGACGCGGGAAATAGTCGGTCTCCATAGCCGAGAACACCATGCCTGCATACGTAATGGTTATCATGTAGCCAGTATTGTAGAGACCCACCTCGTCCAAGTTTCCCTCCACGTTCAGGAACGACCTGATAAGCATCTCTGCGGCGCTTCCAATAGCTGCAGCCAACACGTACGACACGCCTAACTTGATCATACCGAAGCCGTCGCGTAAGTGCCGCCTGCTGAAGCGCAGTTGCAAAGGGTAGCAATGGTAGGAATAACTGACGGTCGCCAACATTGAGGAACCCGCAATGATGATGATAGAGGGCAAGACGCCCGATGGACCAAAGAAATAATAAAGAGGTACAGAAAGGATCACCGATGCTACAGCTGTAATGATCTGCAGTCGGGCCAAGGCTCCTAATCGCCGCGCACTCTTCAAGATTACCGTTTCGCCACTACTGATGGCAGTCATCGCTACGGCCACACCCAGCATCGCATAGTGCAGGGTATGGTTACCCCACGTGAACGTCACCGTATTGAGCAACGGACTGACTGCCACACAGAAGAGGAAACCCAACGCTGCGGCAATCAGGCTCCACAGACGTACTACCTGCAGGTAATAGCGCAACTGCTGACGCTGCTGGTGCTCATAAATTTCCGACAGTTTGGGGATGGCACCGAAAGAAATACCAAGATTAGTACATTGCGAAGCAAAATTCTGAACCGACACCAACAGAGCATTGAAGCCCATGCCGCTTGCTCCCAAAAGCACGGCCATAGCCTTATTGCGCACAAGGCCGATTAATATAACCAAGCTCTGTACACCACCGAAAAGACCTGTATATTTTAGCACGTGGCTATAGCCGTCGGCTCTTTCTTCCTTCATATTTTCTTTAAATCGGGCGCAAAATTACGAATTTTATCACGTAATTGCAAATTATTTCGTACTTTTGTACCGTGAAACTCAGTATCATCATCCCTGTCTATCTCGTAGAAGCCACACTCAACCGCTGTATTCAGAGCGTGGTCAGCCAATTGTTCGCCGACTTCGAACTGTTGCTGATTGATGACGGATCGCCCGACAGTTGTCCGCAAATGTGCGATGACTGGGCTGGGAAAGACAGACGCATCAAGGTGGTTCACCAGCCAAACGGCGGACTTAGTGCCGCACGCAATACCGGTCTTGATATGGCACAAGGCGACTATGTCACCTTCATCGATAGCGACGACTATCTGGCCGATGGAACGCTTGAGGCGCTGATGAACAGGATGGCAGGAAACGACATGCTTGAATACCCTATCTGGCAGTTCTATGGTTCTTCACGACAGAAGCTACTGACATGGGACGACCATATCTATAACGACATTAACGACTACTGGCTGAACGGTCAGGCATACCTGCATACCTATGCTTGCAACAAGGTTTTTCGGCGGGAACTGTTCGACGGACTGCGATTTCCCGTAGGACGTGTCTTCGAGGACTTCTATATGCTGCCACAACTCCTGCGACGTTGCCGCCAGATAGCCACAACGAGTCAGGGTCTCTACTATTACTGCTGGAACGAACAGGGCATTACCGCCAACGCCAACGGTCAACAACTTCGGCAACTGTTAGAAGCTCACCTGACGGCCCAGATGCCCATCGATGACCGCTACTATCTGCATCTGCTAAACATACAGATGGACGTCTACGAACTGACGGGCGACGAACCCCGTCTGAAATTCAGGCGCACAAAGCCAGTCGGAAACATTAAACAGAAAACCAAATTAATAACACTCAACCTTCTTGGTATCAAAGGAATATGCAAACTCAACAAGACCATACACAAGCTTCGCCGCTCGTGACGTTTATCGTCGCCTGCTACAACCTGCCCATAGAGATGATCTGCCAATGTTTAGACAGTATCATCGGACTCTCGCTCAGTCGTTCCGAGCGTGAGATCATCCTTGTGGATGACGGTTCTGACGAATCACCTCTCGGCCAACTCAAGCCCTACATCGACGACATCGTCTATGTACGCCAGCCTAATGCCGGACTTAGCGCCGCACGCAACCGAGGCATCCAGATGGCTACCGGACAATACCTTCAGTTCGTCGATGGCGACGACTATCTGCTACACGCAGCCTATGAGCATTGTCTCGGACTCATACGCTCCAAGCTCCCCGACATCGTGATGTTCGACTTTACCAATGAGAACGAGAACGAGAACGTAAACGTCAACGAGAACGTAAACGTTAAGAACGACGACCTCAAGAGCGGCTGCGAATATCTGAGCCAACATAACCTGCAGGCTACGGCCTGCTGCTACCTCTTCCGTCGCGACATCATCGGCAGTCTGCGTTTCACGCCTGGCATCTACCACGAAGACGAGGAGTTCACGCCCCAGTTGCTGTTACGTGCCGAGACCGTCTGCTCCACCAATGTGCAGGCCTACTTCTACCGCCATCGCCCCCACTCTATCACGACCGAGGCAGACAAGCGGCAAATCATCAAACGACTGAACGACAGCCGGTTGGTCATCAAGAAGCTCAACCTTCTGACTGACACGCTGCCCCCTTCCGAACGGAAAGCCATGCAGCGGCGCGTGGCCCAACTGACGATGGACTACATCTATAACATCATTATGCAGACACGCGACCGTAAGTATCTGGATCGTAAGCTGGAAGACTTGCACGCCGAAGGGCTATTCCCTCTGCCCGACCACGACTATACAACGAAGTACAAGTGGTTCCGCCGACTGACTAACAGCAGCATCGGACTGACGCTTCTGACGAACGTACTACCTATGATAAAAAAAGAAAGATGAAGATACTGCTCATAGGAGAATACAGCAATGTACATTGGACGCTGGCCGAGGGACTACGACAGTTGGGACACGAGGTGACCGTCGTCTCCAACGGCGACTTCTGGAAAGCCTATCCCCGAGACATCGATGTCAGCCGACCTGCCGGACGTCTTGGTGGACTGCGGCTTCTGGCCCGTATCTACACGCTGCTGCCACGCCTGCGAGGCTACGACGTCGTGCAGTTCATCAATCCCATTTTCTTTGAGCTCAAAGCTGAGCGGCTGTTTCCCATCTTCCGTTACCTGCGCCGCCATAACAAGCACGTCGTACTCGGCGCCTTCGGCATGGACTGGTACTGGGTCGACACCTGTACCCACAAGAAGCCATTGCGCTATAGCGACTTCAACTTAGGCGATCAGTTGCGCACAGACGACTGCGCCATCCTGGAGCAACGCGACTGGCTTGGTACGTCCAAGGAACGGCTGAACAAGCTGATGGCCACCGATGCCGATGTCATCGTCACAGGCCTTTATGAATACGACGTATGTTATCGCCCTGTCTTCCCGTCGAAGACCCACTTCATTCCTTTCCCTATCAAGATGCCGGCAGTTAGCAACACCGGGCGTTGCCGTGCGTCAAAGGTGGTCGTCTTCATCGGCATCAGCCGGGGGCGCAGTCAGTATAAAGGTACCGACATCATGCTCCGTGCCGCCAAGGATCTGCAACACCAGTATGCGCATCGAATGAAACTTGTAGTGGCCGAGGGACTGCCCTTCAGCGAATACCAGCAGCAGATGGAGGACTCCGACGCCATTCTCGACCAGCTTTACAGCTACACCCCGTCGATGAATCCGCTGCTGGCCATGTCGAAGGGCATTATCTGCATCGGCGGTGGCGAACCTGAGAACTATGAGATTCTAAACGAGAACGAACTGCGCCCCATCATCAACGTGCAGCCCTCGTACGAGAGCGTATACCAAGAACTGGAGCAGCTCATCCTGCACCCCGAGCGCATACCCGAACTGAAACGGCAGAGCATAGAATATGTCCGTCGTCATCACGACTACCTAAAGGTAGCCCGACAGTACGAAGGGCTGTATCTCAGCCTTCAATAGCCTTCATCAGAAAGTCGACAGCACCGTTGACGCCAAACTTCCTGACATCGAGACAGATGTCGTAGTTGCGGGCGTCCTGCCAGTCGCTGCCCGTAAACGTCTTTGTGTAGAGTTCGCGGCTGTAGTCGTTGTCAACAATCATGGCGGCAGCATCCTGCTCGCTCAGGTCGTACTTCTCGGCGATGCGACGCTTGCGGCATTCCAACGGTGAGTGGACGAAAATCTTCAGGGCATTGGGATGGTCGCGGAAGATGTCGAAACCACAACGTCCGATGATGACACACGACTCCTCGTCGGCAATCTTACGGATAGCCTCTGCCTGTGCTTCAAACAACTCGTGGCTCGTCTGGTCATGCTCGGCGCCATTATACTCGGCACCAGCCATGTACGTACGATAGAAGTTGGTAAAGTCGTCGCGCCACAACGGATTGCGGGCCTCGATCTTCTCCACGGCATCTTCAACGGCACTGATGCGCCTGGCCACCTCGTTCAGGATCTGCTTGTCTAAGAGCTTCACACCCAAGCGGTGTGCCAGCTCGGCACCAATCTCGTGACCGCCAGTCCCGAATTGACGGCTAATGGTAATAACGAATTTCTCCTCCTTATTCATAGCGTTATGTATTAAAGGTTAGTATTCTATGTGGCAAAGTTAAGAAAAAAAATCGGAACATCCAAAGATATTCCGATTTATTTTTATTCAACGCCTAAAAAAGCGGCACACATCTCGGCACAACGCTCGCCGTCGACGCCTGCAGAGACGATGCCACCGGCATATCCGGCACCCTCGCCGCAGGGGAAAAGCCCTCGTATGCGGACGTGTTGCAGCGTGGTGGCGTCGCGCAGGATACGTACCGGACTGCTGGTGCGTGTCTCTGTGGCAATGAGAACGGCCTCGTTAGTCAGGAAGCCGTGTGCCTGTCGTCCGAAGGTTTTGAAGCCCTCTTGCAGGCGTCGTCCTATCATCGGCGGCAGCCAGAAGTGCAGGGGCGACGATATCAGCCCGGGCGCATAGCTCGACTTTGGCAGGTCGTAGCTCAGCCGGTTGTTCACGAAGTCAGCCATACGCTGCGAAGGCGCCGTCTGCTTCATATTGCCCTGTTGCCAGCACAAGCGTTCCAACTGTTCCTGGAAAGCCATTACTTTTAACTGAGAACTGAGAGGTGAGAACTGAGAGGCGTGATTACTCTCTCCGTCCTGCAGGTAATCATACCTCTCACCTCTCAGTTCTAAGTTCTCAGTTTCCAAGTCTTCCGGCCTCACCTCGACCACCATCCCTGAGTTCGACCATTGCGTACCGCGATTGGCAGGACTCATGCCGTTGACCACGATCTGCTCCTTGTCGGTAGCAGCAGGAATGACGAAACCGCCGGGACACATACAGAACGAGTAGACGCCGCGCCCGTCGACCTGCGTGACGAATGAGTACTCTGCTGCCGGCAGGAACTTGCCGCGTCCCTGCTTCGAGTGGTACTGTATCTGGTCTATCAGCTGTGAGGGATGCTCCAGACGCACGCCCACAGCAATGCCCTTGGCCTCGATCTCGACCTTTGCCTCTGCGAGATATCTGTAGACGTCGCGGGCAGAGTGGCCCGTGGCTAAGATGACGGGACCGTGAAATTCGAGGTGCGAGGTGCGAGGTGCGAGGTGCGAGGTCACCTCTGCCTCTACGCCTATTACCTCATCGGCTTCTCCTAATCCCGCACCTCGTACCTCGCACCCCGTACCTCGTACCTCGTACCTCGTACCTCGAAGAATAAGCCTGGTCATCTTCGTCTGGAAGTGTACCTCGCCGCCACAACGCAGTATGGTGTTGCGCATCGCCTCGATCACCTTCGGCAGGCGGTCGGTGCCTATGTGCGGATGAGCATCGGCCAGGATGGCCGTCGAGGCTCCGTGTTGACAGAACACGTTCAGGATCTTCTCGATATTGCCGCGTTTCTTCGAACGGGTGTAGAGCTTGCCATCAGAGTAGGCACCTGCCCCACCCTCGCCGAAGCAGTAGTTGCTCTCGCCGTCCACCTGCTGTGTGCGTGAAATCTCAGCCAGGTCGCGCTTGCGGTCGTGAACGTTCTTGCCACGCTCCAGCACGATTGGGCGCAGGTCCAACTCAATGAGTCGCAGGGCGGCAAACAGTCCGCCAGGCCCTGCTCCCACGACGATGACCTGCTGTCGGTCACTAACGTCGCGATACTCCACCCGCTGGTATTCGTCGTCCTGGGGCTGCTCGTTGATGTAGACGCGCACCTTCAGGTTGACGAAGATGGTACGCTGACGGGCGTCGATACTGCGTTTCAGGATGCGCACACCATGACAGGTGCGCACGTCGAAGCCGTATTCGTCGGCCAGCCACGCCTTCAGGTTCTGCTCGTTGGCAGCCACCTGCGGCAACACACGTATCTGATATTCGTTCGTCATCTGATGTATAGAAAATAGACTGCTGCTAACACGATGACCAGCACAATGAGCACCACCGACTTCACCATGCACGTCGTCACCTTTTTAATAATAAGGAAGGCCACGATGATAGCCGCCAACAAAAAAAGATAATATCCGATATTCTCCATACTCCTTACTATTTAAACAGTTTCCTAAACTGAACAGGAACAGGCGTCTCAAACTCCATCGGCTGTCCCGTCACGGGATGGGTGAAGCACAACAGCCAGGCGTGCAGACACAGTCGGTGCAGCGGGTCGTCGCCATTGCCGTATTTCGTGTCGCCGCAGACGGGATGGCCCATGTCTGCCGAGTGGACGCGAATCTGGTTCTTGCGTCCCGTCTCCAGTTTATACTCCACCAAGGAGTGCTCCGTCGTGCGGTCTATCACGTGGAAGTGGGTCACAGCATACTTGCCGCCGTTATCCACGGACGACGAGTAGGTCACGTAGGCCTTGTTGTCCTTCAGCCAGTTGGCTATGGTGCCCTCGTCCTGCTCCATCTCGCCGCTCACCACAGCCACGTAGCGGCGGTCGTAGACGATGTCGTGCCAGTTGTGCTCCAGAATCTGCTCCGTCTCCATGTCCTTGGCATACACCATCAGTCCGCTGGTGTCGCGGTCCAGACGGTGGACGACGTGCGCCGTACAATGCTGGCGCGACTTCTTGAAGTAGTCGTCGAGCACCGCTTTCACGTTCAGCGACGAGTGACCGGCAGCCATCGACAAGATGCCCACAGCTTTCTCGACCACTATCAGCCAGCGATCCTCATACACAATCTTCACATAGCGGCTTTTGAAACCCTTCTGGTTGCGCTTCGTGTTCGACACGGCCACCTTCATGCCGGGCTCCAGCATGAAGTCAAACTGCGAGACGGTCTTCCCGTCAACCTTGATGCCGCGCCCCTGCAGCGTCGCCTTCACCTTCGAACGCGTCTGTCCCAAATGGCCGAGCAGCCATTCCAGCAGCGGCATCCGCTCTTCCACCGTATAGTGACTATAGTCGCCACCGGCCGTTTTTCCTGTGTTCATTCTCATATCTGCTATCGTTATGACGAAAAGGTTGCTGCAAAGGTACGACAAAAAAACGACCCCTGCAAATTATTCGTCCAAAAAGGCACACAAAAAGCACGCGTCCCAACCCTCGTCTTACATTCAAAAAAACGGCGCGGCAGCTCTCAAAATTTTCGCGTCCATTCTCAAAATTTTCGCGTCCATTCTCAAAATTTTCGCGGTCATTCACAAAATTTTCGCAGCCATTAACGAATTCATTTACTCCTTGAAGTACACAAAAAGCGCTCGGCCCGCAGGGACGCTTCGCTTGCGAAGAACCGCATCCCCTTTGTGTACTTTATATAAAAATAACGTGAGATACCCTTTAAACAAAACTGTGATACTAAGGCTCCGTTTTATCTCAGACCAACTCAAAGTGTTAAATAAATGTAAAAGCATCGGCTTTCTATCGAGCCGGTGCTTTTTTCTCGTTGAAAATCAGTAACTTTGCAGCCGCTTTGCCCAAAACGGGCAGATAGGATGCGGAACAGGCGCTGCACCTATTCATTATTAACCACTAAAATACGACCTTGCAAACGCCTGTCTTGGTCAAAGAAAAGCCCTGTTCGCGAGAAAGGGCAAGAGAATTAAAATTATGTCAGAATTAACAAAGAACGTTAAGCCGCTCGACGACTTCAATTGGGACGAGTTTGAGAATGGTACCGTAGCAAGCGTCAGCAAGGAAGAGCTCGACAAGGCCTACGACGAAACGCTGAACAAGGTGGCCGACCATCAGGTAGTTGACGGTAAGGTTATCTCGGTCGACAAGAAAGAGGTTGTTGTCAACATCGGCTACAAGAGCGACGGCATCATCCCCGCTTCTGAGTTCCGTTACAACCCCGACCTGAAGATCGGCGACACCGTTGAGGTGTATGTTGAGAGCGCTGAGGACAAGAAGGGTCAGCTCATCCTGTCGCACAAGAAGGCTCGCCTGAGCAAGGCTTGGGACCGCGTCAACGCAGCTCTTGAGGCTGAGGAGATCTGCCAGGGCTTCATCAAGTGCCGCACGAAGGGTGGTATGATTGTCGACGTATTCGGCATCGAGGCCTTCCTGCCCGGTTCACAAATCGACGTTCACCCCATACGTGACTACGACCAGTTCGTTGGTAAGACGATGGAGTTCAAGATCGTGAAGATCAACCAGGAGTTCCGCAACGTTGTCGTCTCTCACAAGGCTCTCATCGAGGCTGAGCTGGAGGCACAGAAGAAGGAGATCATCGGCAAGCTCGAGAAGGGTCAGATCCTCGAAGGTACCGTCAAGAACATTACTTCTTACGGTGTATTCGTCGACCTGGGCGGTGTTGACGGACTCATCCACATCACCGACCTCAGCTGGGGCCGCGTCGACGACCCGAAGAAGGTTGTCGAGCTCGACCAGAAGATCAACGTCGTTATCCTCGACTTCGACGACGAGAAGAAGCGCATCGCCCTCGGTCTGAAGCAGCTCACTCCGCATCCCTGGGATGCTCTGGATGCTAACCTCAAGGTTGGCGACCACGTGACTGGTAAGGTTGTCGTCATTGCCGACTACGGTGCATTCGTTGAGATTCAGCCTGGTGTTGAGGGTCTGATCCACGTCAGCGAGATGTCATGGAGCCAGCACCTGCGTTCAGCTCAGGAGTTCCTGAAGGTTGGCGACGAGGTGGAGGCAGTCATCCTGACTCTCGACCGCGACGAGCGCAAGATGTCGCTGGGTATCAAGCAGCTGAAGGAAGATCCCTGGGAGGCTATCGAGGCCAAGTACCCCATCGGTTCGAAGCATAACGCTAAGGTTCGCAACTTCACCAACTTCGGCGTGTTTGTCGAGCTTGAGGAAGGTGTTGACGGTCTGATTCACATCAGCGACCTGAGCTGGACGAAGAAGGTGAAGCACCCCTCAGAGTTCACACAGGTGGGCGCCCCCATCGACGTCATCGTGCTCGACATCGACAAGGAGAACCGTCGCCTGAGCCTCGGTCACAAGCAGCTTGAGGATAATCCTTGGGACGTCTTCGAGGAGAAGTACACCGTCGGCTCTGTCCACACTGGTAAGATTACCGAGCTGCTGGAGAAGGGTGCCGTCGTTGCCCTCGACGAGAACGTTGAAGGCTTCGCTACTCCGAAGCACCTGCAGAAGGAAGATGGCTCACAGGCTCAGCTGGGCGAGGAACTGCCCTTCAAGGTCATTGAGTTCAACAAGGACTCTAAGCGCATCATCCTGAGCCACAGCCGCACCTTCGAGGATCCCGCCCGCGAGGAGAAGAAGGCTGCCGCCAAGAAGGCTCCGCGTGCCGCCAAGAAGGACGATACGCCGAAGATTGAGAACGTTGCTGCCAGCACCACACTGGGCGACATCGACGTGCTCGCTGAACTGAAGGCTAAGATGGAGAAAGGCGAGTAGTCTTTGAGAATTGATAATGGATAATTCTTCGCAAGCGAAGCGTCTTCTGACGTCGCCGAGCGGACAATTGACAATTAAAATCCGTTAAATAATGAGCGGTAGGGTGTAAAAATAACACCTTACCGCTTTTTTTTCCGATTTTTTTATGGTTGTTTCAAAAATAAGTTGTAAATTTACACCCAAATTTTAAAAACCAGTTTAATTAAACTAAAAACCAAGTAACAATGAAGAACCTGAAAGGTATCATTATGGGCATGGGTGTTGCAACGGCAATGCTCGCCTCATGTGCTGGCGGACAGCAGGCTCCGCAGCTTACGGTATCGGGTCTCGACCCTGCCAAGTTCGACACAACGCTTCAAGACAAGCCCGTGAAGCTCTACACGCTGAAGAACCAGAACGGTATGGAGGTGTGCATCACCAACTACGGCGGACGTGTGGTGTCGCTCGTCGTTCCCGACAAGGACGGCAAGCCCACAGACGTAGTGCTCGGCTTCGACAACATCGCACAGTATGCCGACACGCTGAACACGCCCACCGACTACGGATCAAGCGTAGGCCGCTATGCTAACCGCATCTGCGACGGTAAGTTCACGCTCGACGGCGTGGAGTATCAGCTGCGTCAGAACGACCCGCACGAGGGCGACACACGCATCCACTGCCTGCACGGCGGCGGCGCTACGGGATGGATGAACCAGGTGTACGACGTGATTGAGGTCAACGACTCGCTCATCAAGCTGCAGATCAAGGCTGCCGACGGCGAGAACGGATTCCCCGGAAACGTGGTGGCTACGACGACCTATAAGGTGACGGCTGACAACGTGCTCGACATCGTTTGGGAGGCAACAACCGACAAACCGACCATCATCAACCAGACGAACCACAACTACTACAACCTGAGCGGCGACTTCGAGTCGGCTGCCTACGACCAGGTGCTCTACGTCAATGCCGACAACTTCACCGAGGCTGACTTCAGCTACATGCCTACTGGCAAGATCCTGCCCGTAGAAGGCACTCCGATGGACTTCCGCACACCGCACGCCGTTGGCGACAGCATCAAGTCGGAATACTACCAGACGAAGAACGCTCACGGCTACGACCACAACTGGTGTCTGAACACCGCCGGCGACGACACACAGGTCTGCGCCAGCCTCTACAGCCCGAAGAGCGGTATCTTCATGGAGATGTTCACCAACGAGCCTGGCGTACAGGTGTATAGCGGCAACTTCCAGGGTGTCGGCGGCGAGGAGAATGTCGTCCGCAAGCTCGGCAAGAAGTATCCGCAGCACGTCAGCGTCTGCCTTGAGAGCCAGAAGTATCCCGACTCGCCCAACCATCCTGAATGGGCCAGCCCGGTAGTGACTCCCGAGAAGCCTTACTACAGCCACGCAGCATACAAATTTTCAATTAAGTAATTGATAATTGAAAATTGACAATTATGACACAATCGGAAAACGGTAGCAAAGGCTACCTCATCAGTATCGTTATGGTGGCCGTCTTGGGCGGACTGCTGTTCGGATATGACACCGCTGTTATCTCGGGCGCCGAGAAGGGTCTGCAGGCTTTCTTCAAGACGGCAGGCGAC
>Ga0310695_10003330_pt1 | contig 31836 bp, 20 predicted proteins | sample RumenRJG_04DNA_FD_203882 | JGI IMG/M metagenome (GOLD analysis project Ga0310695, IMG submission 203882) | Bovine rumen microbial communities from Lethbridge, Alberta, Canada - RJG_04 (v2) (version 2) | ecosystem: Host-associated > Mammals > Digestive system > Stomach > Rumen | place: Canada...
GAGCTTCTGAGAGCCCTCTGGAGTCTCTACAATGACAGTCCCTTCCCCTTCATACCTGAGATAGGTACTGTCTGGATCATAGCCCATCTGAGTGAGATACAGAGTGATAGAGTCCTGAGCTCTTGACCTTGATCCCATGCTGTCACCTTCCTTCCTGAATATTTGATTTCATGATTTCATGAATACATGATTTCATGTCTACAATATATCACAGCTCCCTCAGCTTGTCCATAAAAAAAGAGACTGAGGATCTTCTGACCCCAGTCCCTTCTCTGGATCTCATGCTGTCAGCTCATGAAGGATCTTTGTTGCTTCCAGCTTCTGATCTACTGTAGTCTGGTCACTGTCCAGCACTTCCTGAAGAGCCTTCTTCATACTCTCTTTGAGCTGTCTCTCTTCCCTATATCTCTGATCCCTTGCTTCCTTGTGCTTCCTTCTGGTCTCTACAGCCTTCTCAGATGGAGTCATACCTCACACCCCCTCTCTCATTTCTTTTTTGTACTTGTATAGCGTATTTCTGGACAGCTTAGCTGATATCTCTCTATTCTCTATCTGTCCATTTCTCTTCTTGTTAGGGATTGTCACTGTCTTAGTCTTCAGGATAGCTAACACTTCAGAGTCAGTGTTATGTCCATCAAAGTCTCTGGAGTATTCCCTGATTAGAGCTTTGATAGGCTCAGCCTTCTTGACAGTCAGCTTGTCCCCTTCAGATCTTCCTACTTGCTTCCCATTGATCTTAGCTACAGCCATTCCTTCCTTGACTCTCTGTCTCAGATCATCTACTTCCTTCTGGGACTGTTCAAAAGCCTTCTTGATATCTCCCTTGACCTTAGCCATCATGAAGCTGTTGATAGCTGTCATTATTCCAGATATCAGATCATCTGTAGCCTGATCCCCTGACTTCACATCTACTGAGATAGATCCCTTCAGGGCTTCTCTGTAGCTTGCTGTATTGATATGGGGCTCTTTTAGGAAGATCAGCTCACATCCACGCTCATATAATTCCTGATACACCTTGAAGCCTTCCTCAGCGTCTCTACTCATTCTGGAGACAGAGTCAAAGACTACTTGATCTCCCTTCTTCAGCTTAGGATAGAGCTTGCTCCATGCTGGTCTGTCCATCTTAGTCCCAGTGTATTCATCCTGAATTATCACAGCGTCTGGATATTGAGCTTTGATATTCTTGATCTGTCGCTCAATATTTTGCTCCATTGTCGATACCCTCACATATCCATATTTTTTCATGTCTGATCCATCCTTCCTGATATACTTATTCATTTCTGAGTTTACTCAGATTTGCTACTATAAATATACCATAGAAGGACAGATCCGTCAACACTTTTGGTACTGTTTTTATATAGCCCAGATTTGATACTACTCACTGAAGACAGCGTCCAGATCAGAGCCTTCTCCCATGAGTCTCTCATAGACAGTGGACTGTCTGTCACTCCACTTCAGAGCTGTCTCTACTGTATAAGGAACTACAGCCACATTATCAATGATAGGCTTATTTCCCATGTAGTGAACTCCCCCAGTGTCTATATCGTTCTCTTTACAGTATCTCAGGATCACCTGAGTCATAGTGTGATTGTCAGCATTTCTGTTGAGCATAGCCTTGATATCTCTCTGAGTCAGCTTCACTCCAGCCTGAAGCAATTTCACATCTTCAGTCAGAAGAGAAGGATCAAGATCATCCTGAGCTCTGAGCTCATCTGTATACTCAGCACAGATCCTCTGGACTTCCTTGTTTGCGTTATGTCTAGTATCATCCATCTGTCTTCTGAGACTGTCCCTCTGAGGGATCAGCTTCTCTCTGACATACTCCCCACTGTACTTCCCTGAGCTGATATCTTCACTCACCTTAGTCAGCTGAGCTGACAGATCCTGAAGAGTCTTCAGCCCTTCCTTAGTGACACCATTGATCTGATTGTAAAAATCTCTTTTTGTTCTCATGATTATTCACTCCATTTCTTTATAAGTTGACAGCCATTGTCATACAACATACAGTCTTCACTACATCCATAATTTGATATAGGACAGCGTCTCCCTTTTGTCTCAGGACTCTTCATACATCCCTCTTCTGAGTAAAAAGCACACTGTATCCTACATTTTGAGCTCATCCCTTTACTGAAGGGACAGCTCCCCAGCTTATTCAGCTTAGCTTCAGCTTCAGCTCTTTCTTTCCTAGCCCTCTCTTCATCTTCCTTCATTCTCTTCCTGACAGCGTCAGCCTGACTGACTGGGATCATCACTCCATTGACAGATATCTCAGGCTCATACTCAATACAGCCCCCTATCTTCCTGAAGCGTCTCCCTTGCTGGTCTGTCTCCCAATCACTGATCTCAGGACTCTTCATAGTGTTCACCTCTCTTTCTGAAGTAGTAGTCTGATATCACATCCACTGAGAAGAGTGGGATATGTGATCCAGTAAAGTCCTTTACTAGCTCTCTGTTTGCGTCACATACTGAAGCATAGGCTGGAAGGACTTGATTTTTCCATGTTTGCTCATCTATCTTGCTAAAACAGTGAGGACAGTATCTGGACTTCTCATGATCCAGAGTCCACTCATATACTTCCCAGCTTCCACCACAGTAGTCACAGTGAATTTTCATATAACTCATGTCTTTTCTCCCTTCTACGCTGAGTATTTGCGATTATAAATAACTCTATCCAGTGCATAGGCTAGAGCGTCACAGCTGTGATTGTCTTTGTCAGGAACTGAGCTCAATACATCCCCAGTCCTTTTGTCCACTTCATAGCTGTAGTTTTGGAGCTCTCTTGCTGTGTTCGGAGTCCTTGCTGGATCTACTATGATCCTTCTCTTCTGAAGCCATTTCAGGCGATACTCCACACATCCAGCGAACTTAGTACACGCTATAGCCTTCAGTCCAAAGTCCCTGATATCCTGAATTGACTTAGGCTCAGCTGAGTCACAGATTATCAGTGGTCTCTCTTCATAGACTTCATGTGATAATGGAAGATATTTCAGCTTCTTTGACTTGTAGAAGTCAGATGACAGTATCTTCTCAGCTAACTGACTATTGCTCATGTGAGTCTTGTATATCTCATCCATGATCCAGATAGTCTCTGTCCTTGCGTCATAGCTCACTCTCAGGAAGCAAGCTGGATCTGAAGCAAAACCCCAGTCAATTCCACAGTAGATCTTGTCAAGCTGACTGTATTCTTCATCTGTTATCTCCCTGACTTCCAGTGTCTCAAAGACCTCTGATCCATTCCCTACAGCAAGCCCCATGTATTCATTTTCATAGGCTCTGGGATTGACCTCTTTCAGTCTCTCAGCTTCATCAAAGAAGCTCTGTCCCAGCCATCCTACTGGGATCTGGAGATAGTTAGTCAGAAGAGTGATTGATCTCTCATCTGGTCTCTCTATGTAGGTATTAGCCCAGTTTGCTCTTGATATAGGTGGATTGAAGGATCTGAGTACACAGAAGCTGTCTCCACCTCTCAGGACTGACTGCTGTAGATTTCTCAGCTCAGGCTCTCCAGTGATTTCTGAGAACTCTTCCATCCAGAGATATTTGAAGTAGCCCATTGAAGGCTTGATACTTTTGAGCTTCTGAGGATCATCCAGACCAGTCAGCCTGATTACTTGTCCAGTCTCATACACGAACTGAAGCGGATTGAGAGTGGATCTCCAGTGCTCAGATACTCCCAGAGTGTCTATAGCCCACTGTAGCTGACTGAAGACAGATCCTCTCAGAGTGACAGCCCACTTCCTGACTACTAAAGCATTTGACTGAGCTGTCTTGTCCATCATGATCTGAAGGATCAGCTCCAGAGCACAGAAGGAAGACTTCCCTGATCCTCTTCCCCCAGGAAGATTGTAGAACTCATGAGAGCCCTGACAGATATCCTCATGGAGTGGATAGTAGACCTCAGCTATATGATCCCTGATATCAATATTCTTCAGCTCATCCTGAAGACTTCTGGAGCGTCTTCTGACCTCTTCTAAAGCCCTCAGACGCTTGTCCATGATATAGCTTGATACTTTCACTGTCTCACCCCTTAAAGCGTCTTATTTTGGCTCTCAGCGTCTTCCAGAGCTTCTATCCTTGCTATGAGCTCAGTGATTTGCTTCCACTGTCCCAGCTGACTCATGAGAAGCTGTATAGCATTGACTTTGACCTGATCTTTTGTGTTCTGGTCTCTGATTATCCCCTGAAGGATCTCCACATCTTCTGAGAGATATGACTCCATCTTCAGGACAGCTTCCCTGATTAGCTCTGACCTTCTGTCAGTGAGGATCTTCTGGAAGTCTGGATCATTCTTCAGTCTGTAGTATTTTGTTTTACTGATCCCAGTGACCTTCATGATCTCATTTGCTTTGAAGCTGGTCAGGAAGGCTGTTATCAGGCTCTCAGGATATTCCTTCATCCGTCTCACCTCTCTTTCTTTCCTCTATGTATTTCTGAGCTTCCTCTTCAGTCTGGAAGACCCTCTTCACATCTTCCCAGCAATAGCCTGATCCCATGTCCTTCAGCTCCCAGACTTTGAAGAGTCCGTCTCTGTATGGTCTGATCTTGAATTTACTCATATCAGTCACCTCTTTCTCTGTCATAGTAGTTATGTAGTTTCTTGTGACAGCTTCCACAGACAGTACACAGATCCCTCATCACATCTTCATGACCCAGATTTCTGTATGTCACATGATGGACTTGCATAGTCCTACAGTGATCTATTGATCTCCCACACATGACACATCTGAAGCCATCTATCTCCATCCGCTGTCTCTTCTTTTCTTCCCACTCTGGGGACTTGATATATTCCTGATAAAATGCTGATTGCACTCTCTCACTCCCTTCAGGGCACATAGGGCACTTTTTTTCTGATTTCTTTTATTTTTTCAGATTTCTGAAGATTTTACTTTTTATCTCTTATCTATTGCCCTAACTGCCCTAACTGCCCTAAAGCCTATAAATAAAGGATTTTTTCAGGGCACTTCTTAAAAATAAACTGCTCTAAACTTGCCCTAAAGCTGTCTCATACTGCCCTCAGTCAAAGGGAAGATCCATCTGATCCTCTACTGGAATGAACTCAGGGCACTTCTCAGGGCTGTTATTTTCTAAAGAAATGCCCTCAAAATACCTCAGTCCATTTGACTTGACCTCTCTGAAGTCCTTAGCCCTCATAGCTATGTAGAAGTTATTTCTACTGAGTGGAGTCCTATCAGTGCTGAGACAGTAGGCATCATATTTCTGATACAGCTGACCTCTCTCCACTCTTGCTCCCCTGACTCTGTAGCAAGTCTCAAAGATCCACGCTTCCACAGTGTCTGAGTCATTTCTGAGGGACTGTACAGCTTCTCTTGATCCTTCTGACTCTGTTATCACTCCAGCCTGATACATTCTCTCCAGAGCCTTCACTGACAGCTGGATCATGTAGTCTATCTCTCTCTTCAGAAGATCCAGATAGTCAGCTCTCTTCACTTCAGGCTGTCTTGTCATATTGAGGATCAGAAGTCTTCTGTAGAAGCCATTTGTCCTCTCTGATATGACTAGTGGTAGCTCATTTGTACTGAAGACCAGCTTTGAGTAGTTTCTGAATGAGATAGCGTCTTTTCCTTTTGGCTCTCCCCTCAGACTGTCCTCACCCAGTATCTTCTTTATGACTGAAGTATCTTCCAGAGCTGAGACTTCCAGATCAGCACATGAGTTGAGTAGTTTACCCAGAAGACCATAGGAAGCAAAACGCTGAGTCAATTCCTTCAGAGATATATTGCTGATATTCTCAGCCCCTATCATGGACTCTATCATCTGGATCACTGTGGACTTGCCTGAGCCCCCAGACCCATATAGGATCATGAACTTCTGTTGTCTGGTATCTCTTGTCAGACAGTAGCCCATGAACTGAAGCAACATTTCTCTGTCATCCGTCTTAGGGACTATGAACTGAAGCCACTTCTCCACCTCAGCCCCAGTGAGCTGAGCTTCTGGATCATACTCATGAGGGATCTGATTGATAGCTCTGTATTTTGGATCATGAGGGATCATCTTCTGAGCTAGTGGATCATAAAAACCATTTTTGAAGTTGATCCAGTGCTGAGGATACCTATTCAGATCCTGATATGTGACCTGAAGATCCTTCTCACTCAGGAAGAGCCTATACACTCTGTCTATAGTGGTACTCTTGACCAGCTCTGGATAGATCAGCTTCCTGATAGCTGTCTTCAGGTTTGCTCCACTCACATCTCCTCTGTAGACTCCATCCTCATACATATAAGGGACTGAGCCCAGTATGAAGATATCTCCACGCTTGCTCAGATACTCATAGATCCTGAAGTCATAGACAGAAGTAGGAAGTCCCTTGTCATTGAAGTGATGGAACTGACTCAGATCCTCTCCAGTATTCATGATTTCATGATTTCTTGATTTCATGATTTCATCTTCTGAAGATCCAGCCTGATATCTCATCACACTGTCATATATCTTCTGTAGCTCTCCATCTGGTATAGGTGGATTGCACTTCTCATGATTGAGCTGTCTGAGTAGCTCCAGAGTCTTCACAGCTGGTACTGACTTAGACCTGAGAGAAGCCCCATATCTGAAAAGAGTGTCATTCCTTGCCCCTTCTGGGATTGTCTCAGGGATCTCAAAGACTCTCTTCTGACTCTCTCCCAGTGTCTCTCCAGTGACTTTCCTCTCCAGACGCTCCAGCCACTTCTCAGGAAGCTCAGCAAGCTCTATCTCAGTAGGATCAGAGCTACTCTCCCACTCATACCTCTGACCAGTCTCAGGATGGACAGAAGGTGGAGCTACTACATAGCCCCCTTGACCTCTGATATCTATATCCTGACCCAGTTTTGACGCTGAGTTTTTGACCTCATGTCCTTCTGGATATCTGAAGTAATAGTGAAGCCCACCTGATCCAGTGATAGCTGTCCATGTCTCAGGAAGCTCTCCCAGCTCTGACTCCAGATCCTTCAGAGACTCATCACCATACTTCCCCTGATCGTGCTTTATATCTACATCTATGACCAGAAGTCCATTGATCTCTCCAGTAGCTATCCCTATATTTGCTGAGGGATACTGACTCCACCATGACTCCACCTGAGCTCTGTCTCTTGTGGCTTCTTTACATCCATGAGCTGTCAGTGGGATCTTTCCCTTCAGTGGGAAGATAGCTAGTGAGTGTCGCTTCCCTTCAGTCTGTATATATTTGATAGCTTCCTTCTTCACTCACTCTCACCTCTCAGCTCTCTGACCGCTGTCAGTATTCTCTCTCTCATGTCAGGCTTCAGCTGGTATCTCAGAACTCTGGACAGATACTCTGGAGTGACTCCCATCTGTTCAGCTACATCCTTGAAGAGAAGCCCTGAGTCTTTTACATATAGCCTGATATCCAGATTGTTCATGATATCGCTCCCTTCTTTTTGTTTAACTCTTGACCTTGTTCAAGTCTTATTATATAATCATTTATGATGATTGTCACATCATCCAATAATTATTTATGATTAGTTTTAGGAAGGATTGAGGGATAAAACATGAAGAAAACATCATCTAAAGAAAATGTGAGAGTATCACGCATAAAAGAGCTGTTAAAACGTGAAGGATTAAAGCAAAAAGACCTTGCCTATGAGCTGGATATGGAGCCCCAGAACTTCTCCAGATTTATGATCTCAGGGAAGGTATCAGAGAAGACTTGTGAGAAGATAGTGAAGCTCTATCCTGACTATAGGATTGAGTGGCTTCTGGGATATGATGATCTCATGACTCACTATGACTGGGCTGACAATGTCCAGCACATGAAGGATCTTGTAGCTGACTCCATGTGGGGAGTCATTGAGAAGTCCCTGAATAAAAAAGGGAAGTCTCTGAAGTTTGTTCACAGATCAGGACAGCACATAGACTCTACTGAGAGACTCCATGCTGATTGTTATTATTCAGTAGTGGACAGTCAGACTGGGAAGGAACTCAAAAGACTGACCGCTCTGGAGATGGTACAATTTGAAGAGAAGATACAAGAATACTGTGACTTCATGTCTGAGAAGTATCTGTGAGTATCAATTCTGAGCTATTCTTCCTAAAATACCAAAAGTGATACATATTGACGCTGAGACAGTCTCTTCTGGGGCTGTCTTTTTGTATTGCTTCTGACTCTACTCAGATTTGACTATATTAGCATAAAAAAAGAGAGACCAGCTGGATCTGATCCCTCTCAGGCACGTTATATTATCAATATGTTTTTTCCCTATTCCTGAGCCCTTGATTTCATGCTTTCATGTATTCATGTTTTCATGTCTTCTCCCAGTGTCTGTAGACTGTGGACTTGCTCAGACCAGTCTCCCTGATACACTCAGCCTTCTTCCCTTCAGGATGATCTGATCTCCACTGTCTGACCTTCTCAGACTGAGACTTCCTTCCATTCCCTTCTCTCCACTCTCCATCTGGATAGTCTACCATCTGAACGGCTCTAGCCCTCTGAAGGTGGACAGCTTGCTTCCTTCCATTTCTCTTGTTCTTCTTGATCTGGATACCAGACAGCTTTGAGATATCATCTATAGGGAAGGTACAATATCTCTCATCATAGCACTCCAGAGCTGACTCCACATCCACCTCAGTGAAGCTCTCTTCTGGATATATGTCATTCATAAAAGGGATCAGTCCCATAGCGTCTGACCTGAGCTCTTCTTCACTGATCCCAGACTTCACAGCATAGATAGCAAGACACATGATATTGAAGTATCTGTGATGGAAGGAAGCTCCCACTCTGATCTGTCTCTTCCACCAGTCATACAGATCTCTTTTACAAGTCCAGTGTCCTCTTGTGGAGTCACCTTCTACCACTCTCTTCTGATACCACTCAGGATACTTCTTCTGAGCCTGATCCAGAGTCATAGTGCTCTCTTTGTAGAGCTTGCTCTCGTCTATTCTGTACTCATCTGATACATAGTCACAGAGCTGACTCAGAGTAAATGGATGATAATTGACTCTGAAGGCTCTCACCCTGACTCCATCTATCTTAGTCTTTCCCCCTATCGGTCTGAAGCCCTGATTGATCCCCTGATACTGGATCTTTTTCTCTTTGCTTGTATACTCATTCCAGAGCTTCTCAGTCAGAGCATACTTCAGACTCTTCAGCTGGATCTTGATATTCGGATACAGTGGAACTGGATCTTCAAAGAGATAGTATAGGTGGACTCCATGACCTGACAGAGCTATGTAGTTAGGGACTGGATACGCTTCAGCCCTGATAGCTCCACTCATGAAGTTATTGAGAGAGCTGTCTGTCACTCCATCCAGATCAAAGATCAGAGCATACATCTTGTTAGCACTTGCCTGAAGATTTTTCCTTCCAAAATAGCTGACTCCATTGATGATAGCAAAATCAGCTTCCTGAAGCTCTCTCAGAGTATCCTCAAAGGTATCATCAAACATGATCCTATAGTGACCCTTCTGAGTGTGGCTGTCCTTCCAGTAGCCTAGTGGATTGCTCTTCCCATTCCTACTCTCATCCCCTGATCTCTGGATCAGTCCATCACCCAGACTGAAGATATCAGAATACACTTCCATAGCTGTCACTTCTGAAGCTCCCCACTCTTTCAATACATCCTCTAACATGACCACACATCCTCTCAGAGCCCTCTGGGGCACGTTATATTATCAATACATTTTTGACACCTTTTTGAGCCATTATAAGGGACAGCCTGAGAAGTGTCAAGCTATCCCCTATTTGAATACATGATTTCATGTTTTCATGATTTCTTCTGAGCCATCTTCAGCTCATAGATCTGTCTCTGATCCTCTGTGAGAGAGTGTCTCTTGATATACTCAGTGATAGCCTTCTCTCCCAGCTCATCCACCTTCAGTCCCTTAGCGTCAGCCCACACTCTCCAGCTGTCTACAGCTTCCACTTCAGCTCTGAATGAGAAGACCTTCTTCTGAGCCTTCTGGGGCTTCTCTGAGGGCTTCTTTTTTGCTTCCTTAGTGTTTCCCTTAGTTATCTCTTCAAACACTCCAGAAGAGCTCTCAGACGCTCCAGAGAAGAGCTTGTCCAGCTCTGATACACTTTGCTTCATTTTATCCTTTTTGATAGCCATTTTCATTCTCCCTTCAGTAGCTCATCTATAAAAGCTGTATAGTCTTTTGTTGCGTTTGCTTTTGGGGCTTCAGTGAAGATATCTGACTTCATGACCTGACTCTCTCTGACAGCCACACTATTTCTGATAGGCTGTTTGAAGACCTTAGTCCCCAGCTTCTCAGCTGTCTGAGTGATCTGATCCTGAAGAGCTTTACTGATATTTGTCCTCTCATCATGTCTGGTTATCAGAAGACCAGCTATCTTCAGATCCTTGTTGCTGTACTTCCTGACCCTCTCTATCATCCCATTGAGCTGAGAGAGTCCCTGAATGGAATACAGATCAGCTGTGAGTGGTATCACAACACTGTCAGACGCTGTCAGAGCGTTTACAGTGAGGATACCTATAGTAGGTGGAGTGTCAATGATACAAAAGTCATAGTCAGCTTTTACGCTGTCCAGAGCTTCCCTCAGCATGAACTCTCTCCCAGTCTGAGTGAACTCCATGTCAGCTACAGCTAGATTGAGTCCCCCAGTGCTCAGATCATATCCCAGATCAGTCTTCTGGATTGTATCCTGAAAATCAGCTGTCCCCTTGAATACATCATACAGAGTCTGATCCATACTCAGGATATCTACTCCAGAGCTCAGAGAGAGATTGCACTGAGGATCTGTGTCCACAGCTAACACCTTATACCCTCTCTGAGACAGCCCTGAAGCTAGAGCTCCAGTAGTGGTAGTCTTTGCTACTCCACCCTTCTGATTAGATAGTGTGATTGTCTTCATTTCTGATCTCCCTTCAGTGTCCAGCTGGTAGCTCTTTTAGTCCCCAGCTTAGTGAAGTCTTCATGTGAGAGATTTGACTCAGCTATGACCTTCTTAGATCCGTCTGAGCCTATCTCCATAATATCCTCATAGATATTGACTGTGAGCTTCTGAGAGCCCTCTGGAGTCTCTACAATGACAGTCCCTTCCCCTTCATACCTGAGATAGGTACTGTCTGGATCATAGCCCATCTGAGTGAGATACAGAGTGATAGAGTCCTGAGCTCTTGACCTTGATCCCATGCTGTCACCTTCCTTCCTGAATATTTGATTTCATGATTTCATGAATACATGATTTCATGTCTACAATATATCACAGCTCCCTCAGCTTGTCCATAAAAAAAGAGACTGAGGATCTTCTGACCCCAGTCCCTTCTCTGGATCTCATGCTGTCAGCTCATGAAGGATCTTTGTTGCTTCCAGCTTCTGATCTACTGTAGTCTGGTCACTGTCCAGCACTTCCTGAAGAGCCTTCTTCATACTCTCTTTGAGCTGTCTCTCTTCCCTATATCTCTGATCCCTTGCTTCCTTGTGCTTCCTTCTGGTCTCTACAGCCTTCTCAGATGGAGTCATACCTCACACCCCCTCTCTCATTTCTTTTTTGTACTTGTATAGCGTATTTCTGGACAGCTTAGCTGATATCTCTCTATTCTCTATCTGTCCATTTCTCTTCTTGTTAGGGATTGTCACTGTCTTAGTCTTCAGGATAGCTAACACTTCAGAGTCAGTGTTATGTCCATCAAAGTCTCTGGAGTATTCCCTGATTAGAGCTTTGATAGGCTCAGCCTTCTTGACAGTCAGCTTGTCCCCTTCAGATCTTCCTACTTGCTTCCCATTGATCTTAGCTACAGCCATTCCTTCCTTGACTCTCTGTCTCAGATCATCTACTTCCTTCTGGGACTGTTCAAAAGCCTTCTTGATATCTCCCTTGACCTTAGCCATCATGAAGCTGTTGATAGCTGTCATTATTCCAGATATCAGATCATCTGTAGCCTGATCCCCTGACTTCACATCTACTGAGATAGATCCCTTCAGGGCTTCTCTGTAGCTTGCTGTATTGATATGGGGCTCTTTTAGGAAGATCAGCTCACATCCACGCTCATATAATTCCTGATACACCTTGAAGCCTTCCTCAGCGTCTCTACTCATTCTGGAGACAGAGTCAAAGACTACTTGATCTCCCTTCTTCAGCTTAGGATAGAGCTTGCTCCATGCTGGTCTGTCCATCTTAGTCCCAGTGTATTCATCCTGAATTATCACAGCGTCTGGATATTGAGCTTTGATATTCTTGATCTGTCGCTCAATATTTTGCTCCATTGTCGATACCCTCACATATCCATATTTTTTCATGTCTGATCCATCCTTCCTGATATACTTATTCATTTCTGAGTTTACTCAGATTTGCTACTATAAATATACCATAGAAGGACAGATCCGTCAACACTTTTGGTACTGTTTTTATATAGCCCAGATTTGATACTACTCACTGAAGACAGCGTCCAGATCAGAGCCTTCTCCCATGAGTCTCTCATAGACAGTGGACTGTCTGTCACTCCACTTCAGAGCTGTCTCTACTGTATAAGGAACTACAGCCACATTATCAATGATAGGCTTATTTCCCATGTAGTGAACTCCCCCAGTGTCTATATCGTTCTCTTTACAGTATCTCAGGATCACCTGAGTCATAGTGTGATTGTCAGCATTTCTGTTGAGCATAGCCTTGATATCTCTCTGAGTCAGCTTCACTCCAGCCTGAAGCAATTTCACATCTTCAGTCAGAAGAGAAGGATCAAGATCATCCTGAGCTCTGAGCTCATCTGTATACTCAGCACAGATCCTCTGGACTTCCTTGTTTGCGTTATGTCTAGTATCATCCATCTGTCTTCTGAGACTGTCCCTCTGAGGGATCAGCTTCTCTCTGACATACTCCCCACTGTACTTCCCTGAGCTGATATCTTCACTCACCTTAGTCAGCTGAGCTGACAGATCCTGAAGAGTCTTCAGCCCTTCCTTAGTGACACCATTGATCTGATTGTAAAAATCTCTTTTTGTTCTCATGATTATTCACTCCATTTCTTTATAAGTTGACAGCCATTGTCATACAACATACAGTCTTCACTACATCCATAATTTGATATAGGACAGCGTCTCCCTTTTGTCTCAGGACTCTTCATACATCCCTCTTCTGAGTAAAAAGCACACTGTATCCTACATTTTGAGCTCATCCCTTTACTGAAGGGACAGCTCCCCAGCTTATTCAGCTTAGCTTCAGCTTCAGCTCTTTCTTTCCTAGCCCTCTCTTCATCTTCCTTCATTCTCTTCCTGACAGCGTCAGCCTGACTGACTGGGATCATCACTCCATTGACAGATATCTCAGGCTCATACTCAATACAGCCCCCTATCTTCCTGAAGCGTCTCCCTTGCTGGTCTGTCTCCCAATCACTGATCTCAGGACTCTTCATAGTGTTCACCTCTCTTTCTGAAGTAGTAGTCTGATATCACATCCACTGAGAAGAGTGGGATATGTGATCCAGTAAAGTCCTTTACTAGCTCTCTGTTTGCGTCACATACTGAAGCATAGGCTGGAAGGACTTGATTTTTCCATGTTTGCTCATCTATCTTGCTAAAACAGTGAGGACAGTATCTGGACTTCTCATGATCCAGAGTCCACTCATATACTTCCCAGCTTCCACCACAGTAGTCACAGTGAATTTTCATATAACTCATGTCTTTTCTCCCTTCTACGCTGAGTATTTGCGATTATAAATAACTCTATCCAGTGCATAGGCTAGAGCGTCACAGCTGTGATTGTCTTTGTCAGGAACTGAGCTCAATACATCCCCAGTCCTTTTGTCCACTTCATAGCTGTAGTTTTGGAGCTCTCTTGCTGTGTTCGGAGTCCTTGCTGGATCTACTATGATCCTTCTCTTCTGAAGCCATTTCAGGCGATACTCCACACATCCAGCGAACTTAGTACACGCTATAGCCTTCAGTCCAAAGTCCCTGATATCCTGAATTGACTTAGGCTCAGCTGAGTCACAGATTATCAGTGGTCTCTCTTCATAGACTTCATGTGATAATGGAAGATATTTCAGCTTCTTTGACTTGTAGAAGTCAGATGACAGTATCTTCTCAGCTAACTGACTATTGCTCATGTGAGTCTTGTATATCTCATCCATGATCCAGATAGTCTCTGTCCTTGCGTCATAGCTCACTCTCAGGAAGCAAGCTGGATCTGAAGCAAAACCCCAGTCAATTCCACAGTAGATCTTGTCAAGCTGACTGTATTCTTCATCTGTTATCTCCCTGACTTCCAGTGTCTCAAAGACCTCTGATCCATTCCCTACAGCAAGCCCCATGTATTCATTTTCATAGGCTCTGGGATTGACCTCTTTCAGTCTCTCAGCTTCATCAAAGAAGCTCTGTCCCAGCCATCCTACTGGGATCTGGAGATAGTTAGTCAGAAGAGTGATTGATCTCTCATCTGGTCTCTCTATGTAGGTATTAGCCCAGTTTGCTCTTGATATAGGTGGATTGAAGGATCTGAGTACACAGAAGCTGTCTCCACCTCTCAGGACTGACTGCTGTAGATTTCTCAGCTCAGGCTCTCCAGTGATTTCTGAGAACTCTTCCATCCAGAGATATTTGAAGTAGCCCATTGAAGGCTTGATACTTTTGAGCTTCTGAGGATCATCCAGACCAGTCAGCCTGATTACTTGTCCAGTCTCATACACGAACTGAAGCGGATTGAGAGTGGATCTCCAGTGCTCAGATACTCCCAGAGTGTCTATAGCCCACTGTAGCTGACTGAAGACAGATCCTCTCAGAGTGACAGCCCACTTCCTGACTACTAAAGCATTTGACTGAGCTGTCTTGTCCATCATGATCTGAAGGATCAGCTCCAGAGCACAGAAGGAAGACTTCCCTGATCCTCTTCCCCCAGGAAGATTGTAGAACTCATGAGAGCCCTGACAGATATCCTCATGGAGTGGATAGTAGACCTCAGCTATATGATCCCTGATATCAATATTCTTCAGCTCATCCTGAAGACTTCTGGAGCGTCTTCTGACCTCTTCTAAAGCCCTCAGACGCTTGTCCATGATATAGCTTGATACTTTCACTGTCTCACCCCTTAAAGCGTCTTATTTTGGCTCTCAGCGTCTTCCAGAGCTTCTATCCTTGCTATGAGCTCAGTGATTTGCTTCCACTGTCCCAGCTGACTCATGAGAAGCTGTATAGCATTGACTTTGACCTGATCTTTTGTGTTCTGGTCTCTGATTATCCCCTGAAGGATCTCCACATCTTCTGAGAGATATGACTCCATCTTCAGGACAGCTTCCCTGATTAGCTCTGACCTTCTGTCAGTGAGGATCTTCTGGAAGTCTGGATCATTCTTCAGTCTGTAGTATTTTGTTTTACTGATCCCAGTGACCTTCATGATCTCATTTGCTTTGAAGCTGGTCAGGAAGGCTGTTATCAGGCTCTCAGGATATTCCTTCATCCGTCTCACCTCTCTTTCTTTCCTCTATGTATTTCTGAGCTTCCTCTTCAGTCTGGAAGACCCTCTTCACATCTTCCCAGCAATAGCCTGATCCCATGTCCTTCAGCTCCCAGACTTTGAAGAGTCCGTCTCTGTATGGTCTGATCTTGAATTTACTCATATCAGTCACCTCTTTCTCTGTCATAGTAGTTATGTAGTTTCTTGTGACAGCTTCCACAGACAGTACACAGATCCCTCATCACATCTTCATGACCCAGATTTCTGTATGTCACATGATGGACTTGCATAGTCCTACAGTGATCTATTGATCTCCCACACATGACACATCTGAAGCCATCTATCTCCATCCGCTGTCTCTTCTTTTCTTCCCACTCTGGGGACTTGATATATTCCTGATAAAATGCTGATTGCACTCTCTCACTCCCTTCAGGGCACATAGGGCACTTTTTTTCTGATTTCTTTTATTTTTTCAGATTTCTGAAGATTTTACTTTTTATCTCTTATCTATTGCCCTAACTGCCCTAACTGCCCTAAAGCCTATAAATAAAGGATTTTTTCAGGGCACTTCTTAAAAATAAACTGCTCTAAACTTGCCCTAAAGCTGTCTCATACTGCCCTCAGTCAAAGGGAAGATCCATCTGATCCTCTACTGGAATGAACTCAGGGCACTTCTCAGGGCTGTTATTTTCTAAAGAAATGCCCTCAAAATACCTCAGTCCATTTGACTTGACCTCTCTGAAGTCCTTAGCCCTCATAGCTATGTAGAAGTTATTTCTACTGAGTGGAGTCCTATCAGTGCTGAGACAGTAGGCATCATATTTCTGATACAGCTGACCTCTCTCCACTCTTGCTCCCCTGACTCTGTAGCAAGTCTCAAAGATCCACGCTTCCACAGTGTCTGAGTCATTTCTGAGGGACTGTACAGCTTCTCTTGATCCTTCTGACTCTGTTATCACTCCAGCCTGATACATTCTCTCCAGAGCCTTCACTGACAGCTGGATCATGTAGTCTATCTCTCTCTTCAGAAGATCCAGATAGTCAGCTCTCTTCACTTCAGGCTGTCTTGTCATATTGAGGATCAGAAGTCTTCTGTAGAAGCCATTTGTCCTCTCTGATATGACTAGTGGTAGCTCATTTGTACTGAAGACCAGCTTTGAGTAGTTTCTGAATGAGATAGCGTCTTTTCCTTTTGGCTCTCCCCTCAGACTGTCCTCACCCAGTATCTTCTTTATGACTGAAGTATCTTCCAGAGCTGAGACTTCCAGATCAGCACATGAGTTGAGTAGTTTACCCAGAAGACCATAGGAAGCAAAACGCTGAGTCAATTCCTTCAGAGATATATTGCTGATATTCTCAGCCCCTATCATGGACTCTATCATCTGGATCACTGTGGACTTGCCTGAGCCCCCAGACCCATATAGGATCATGAACTTCTGTTGTCTGGTATCTCTTGTCAGACAGTAGCCCATGAACTGAAGCAACATTTCTCTGTCATCCGTCTTAGGGACTATGAACTGAAGCCACTTCTCCACCTCAGCCCCAGTGAGCTGAGCTTCTGGATCATACTCATGAGGGATCTGATTGATAGCTCTGTATTTTGGATCATGAGGGATCATCTTCTGAGCTAGTGGATCATAAAAACCATTTTTGAAGTTGATCCAGTGCTGAGGATACCTATTCAGATCCTGATATGTGACCTGAAGATCCTTCTCACTCAGGAAGAGCCTATACACTCTGTCTATAGTGGTACTCTTGACCAGCTCTGGATAGATCAGCTTCCTGATAGCTGTCTTCAGGTTTGCTCCACTCACATCTCCTCTGTAGACTCCATCCTCATACATATAAGGGACTGAGCCCAGTATGAAGATATCTCCACGCTTGCTCAGATACTCATAGATCCTGAAGTCATAGACAGAAGTAGGAAGTCCCTTGTCATTGAAGTGATGGAACTGACTCAGATCCTCTCCAGTATTCATGATTTCATGATTTCTTGATTTCATGATTTCATCTTCTGAAGATCCAGCCTGATATCTCATCACACTGTCATATATCTTCTGTAGCTCTCCATCTGGTATAGGTGGATTGCACTTCTCATGATTGAGCTGTCTGAGTAGCTCCAGAGTCTTCACAGCTGGTACTGACTTAGACCTGAGAGAAGCCCCATATCTGAAAAGAGTGTCATTCCTTGCCCCTTCTGGGATTGTCTCAGGGATCTCAAAGACTCTCTTCTGACTCTCTCCCAGTGTCTCTCCAGTGACTTTCCTCTCCAGACGCTCCAGCCACTTCTCAGGAAGCTCAGCAAGCTCTATCTCAGTAGGATCAGAGCTACTCTCCCACTCATACCTCTGACCAGTCTCAGGATGGACAGAAGGTGGAGCTACTACATAGCCCCCTTGACCTCTGATATCTATATCCTGACCCAGTTTTGACGCTGAGTTTTTGACCTCATGTCCTTCTGGATATCTGAAGTAATAGTGAAGCCCACCTGATCCAGTGATAGCTGTCCATGTCTCAGGAAGCTCTCCCAGCTCTGACTCCAGATCCTTCAGAGACTCATCACCATACTTCCCCTGATCGTGCTTTATATCTACATCTATGACCAGAAGTCCATTGATCTCTCCAGTAGCTATCCCTATATTTGCTGAGGGATACTGACTCCACCATGACTCCACCTGAGCTCTGTCTCTTGTGGCTTCTTTACATCCATGAGCTGTCAGTGGGATCTTTCCCTTCAGTGGGAAGATAGCTAGTGAGTGTCGCTTCCCTTCAGTCTGTATATATTTGATAGCTTCCTTCTTCACTCACTCTCACCTCTCAGCTCTCTGACCGCTGTCAGTATTCTCTCTCTCATGTCAGGCTTCAGCTGGTATCTCAGAACTCTGGACAGATACTCTGGAGTGACTCCCATCTGTTCAGCTACATCCTTGAAGAGAAGCCCTGAGTCTTTTACATATAGCCTGATATCCAGATTGTTCATGATATCGCTCCCTTCTTTTTGTTTAACTCTTGACCTTGTTCAAGTCTTATTATATAATCATTTATGATGATTGTCACATCATCCAATAATTATTTATGATTAGTTTTAGGAAGGATTGAGGGATAAAACATGAAGAAAACATCATCTAAAGAAAATGTGAGAGTATCACGCATAAAAGAGCTGTTAAAACGTGAAGGATTAAAGCAAAAAGACCTTGCCTATGAGCTGGATATGGAGCCCCAGAACTTCTCCAGATTTATGATCTCAGGGAAGGTATCAGAGAAGACTTGTGAGAAGATAGTGAAGCTCTATCCTGACTATAGGATTGAGTGGCTTCTGGGATATGATGATCTCATGACTCACTATGACTGGGCTGACAATGTCCAGCACATGAAGGATCTTGTAGCTGACTCCATGTGGGGAGTCATTGAGAAGTCCCTGAATAAAAAAGGGAAGTCTCTGAAGTTTGTTCACAGATCAGGACAGCACATAGACTCTACTGAGAGACTCCATGCTGATTGTTATTATTCAGTAGTGGACAGTCAGACTGGGAAGGAACTCAAAAGACTGACCGCTCTGGAGATGGTACAATTTGAAGAGAAGATACAAGAATACTGTGACTTCATGTCTGAGAAGTATCTGTGAGTATCAATTCTGAGCTATTCTTCCTAAAATACCAAAAGTGATACATATTGACGCTGAGACAGTCTCTTCTGGGGCTGTCTTTTTGTATTGCTTCTGACTCTACTCAGATTTGACTATATCAGCACAAAAAAAGAGAGACCAGCTGGATCTGATCCCTCTTGTAATGTATCAATACAGTAAATCAACATTGATTTCATGTATTCATGATTTCTTGATTTCATCCCACCACTTATAGACTGTAGGCTTGCTCAGACCAGTCTCCCTGATACAGTCAGCCTTCTTCCCTTCAGGATGGGCTGATCTCCACAGTCTGACCTGATCAGCCTTGCTCCCTGATCCCTTCTTCCTTCCATTGTGAGCGTCCCACGCTTCTCCCCTTCTTCTGGATCTGATATCCCTGATAGCTCTTGCTTCTTCCAGATGATCCCTTTGCTTCTGACCATTCCTCTTGATAGGATGATACTCCCACCCTTGCCAGTGCTCCAGACTCTCTCTGGGAGTAGCCATAGCCTTCTCATTGTACATCTTCAGAGCTGACTGGATCTCTTTAGGCTTGATCTGTCTCACAGCTCCCTTGTTATAGACTGGGAGCAAGCTCTCCAGATCTGACTCCAGCTCATCCTGATCCACTCCACACTTATAAGCTATGACAGATAGAGCACACATGGACAGATATCTGTGACCCTCAGTAGTCTTCTCTTTGCAATTCCTGAGAGCATAGTCATAAAAGGCTCTGTCAGTCTTCCAGCCTACTATCTTCTGTCTCTTCCTTCTCTCACCCTTCTTCTTCTGTCTCTTTTCTCCATATCGGATGAAGTGAACATCTTCCAGCCCTACAGCCTTCCCCAGCTCATCTATATCCCACTTGTCCCCCACCTTGAAGACAGTATTCTCCCAGTTGTATTTATTGAGACCCCCAGCACACCTGAAGTCCTGACCGAACCACTGGATCTGAGTCTGTACATAGACCCTTCTACTTTGCTGGATAGCCAGAGCTCTGTAGAGCTTATCAATATTCTGAGTCATGGAGTGATAGACTGGGATAGGCTCAGTCATGACAAAATACAGATGAAGCCCAGTCCCAGAGTTGACTATGTATGTAGGCATAGGGAAGGGCTCTCCATTTGCACTCTCCCAGTTATTCTGAAGAGCATGGAGAAGGACTCCAGAATAAGCATTGTCATAGTCTATGATGAAGGTATAGAGACTCTTTGCTGACTTCTTACTGATCCAGTTATTGAAGTAGGTACATCCACCTATCAGAGTATCATTCCTGACTGATCCGAACTCCACAGCGTCACTGATCGTCATTGTCCTGATCCTCTTCTCATTCTCATCCTCATCTATAATGACCACTGGGATCTCTTGCTCCAGATCATCAAAGATGGTCTCATACAGATCCCACGCTGAGACCTGGTCTCCAAACTGGCTGAGGATCATATTCTTCTCATCATATTGCTCTCTGATCACCTCTATAGGCTCATCTCTCAGCATTTTCTCCATGACCATCTTCTCCCTTCAGACCCCTCTCATTTATAAGGGGCGTAATGTATCAATATGTTTTGCTTTACCTTTTGCCCAGATTATAAGGGATAGCCTGATCCACTGTCAATACTATCCCTCTCAGAGCTCCCAGAAGCCCCTCAGAGCCCTCTTCAGTCTCATGATGGATATTTGTATCACCTGACTGATAAAAGCCCTGAGAGAGCCTTCTGAGAGTGTCTGTCTGTATTCATGATTTCATGATTTCATGACTTCATGATTTCTTCTGAGCCATCTTCAGCTCATAGATCTGTCTCTGATCCTCTGTGAGTGAGTGCTTCTTGATATATTCCTGAAGAGCCTTCTCTCCCAGCTCATCCACCTTCAGTCCCTTAGCGTCAGCCCACACTCTCCAGCTGTCTACCTGATCCACTTCAGCCCTGAATGAGAAGACCTTCTTCTGAGCCTTCTGTGGCTTCTCTGTGGTCTCTTCTGGGACTGTCTTAGTATTTCTCTTAGCTGGCTTCTTAGTGGTCTCTGTGGAGCTCTCAGACGCTCCAGAGAAGAGCTTGTCAAGGCTTGATCCAGCGTCCTTCAGTTTATCCATCTTGCTTCTTGCCATCTTACTTCTCTCCCTTCATGAACTCATCTATAAATGACTGATAGTCTACTGTTGCATTTGCTTTTGGAGCTTCAGTGAAGAGATCAGACCTCATGACCTGACTCTCCCTGACAGCCACACTATTTCTGATAGGCTGTGAGAAGACCTTAGTCCCCAGCTTCTCAGCTGTCTGAGTGATCTGATCCATTAGAGCCTTGCTCACATTCGTCCTCTCATCATGTCTGGTTATGAGAAGACCAGCTATCTCCAGATCCCTATTGCTATACTTCCTGACCCTCTGGATCAGTAGATTGAGCTGAGAGAGTCCCTGAATGGAGTAGAGATCAGCTGTGAGTGGTATGATCACACTGTCAGAAGCTGTGAGAGCGTTGACAGTCAAGATCCCCAGAGTAGGTGGAGTGTCAATGATACAGAAGTCATAGTCAGCCTTCACAGTGTCCAGAGCTTCCTTCAGCATGAACTCTCTCCCAGTCTGAGTGAAGTCCATGTCAGCTCCAGCCAGAGTCAGACCCCCAGTGATCAGATCATAGCCCAGCTCAGTCTTCTGGATCAGATCAGGGAGCTCAGCTGAGCCCTTGAATACATCATAGAGAGTCTGATCCATATTGAGGATATCAGCCCCAGCTCCCAGAGAGAGATTGCACTGAGGATCAAGATCCACAGCTATGACCTTATAGCCCTTCTTTGACAGTCCTGAAGCCAGAGCTCCAGTAGTGGTAGTCTTTGCGACTCCACCTTTTTGATTTGATAGAGTGATTGTCTTCATATAGCGTCCCCTTCCTTCAGTGTCCAGCTGGTAGCTCTCTTAGTCCCCAGCTTTGTGATATCTCCATGAGGGAGATCTGACTCAGCTATGATCTTCTTAGATCCGTCTGGCTGGATCTCCATGATATCCTCATAGAGATTGATTGAGAGCTTCTGAGAGCCCTCTGGAGTCTCTACAATGACAGTCCCTTCCCCTTCATACCTGAGATAGGTACTGTCTGGATCATAGCCCATCTGAGTGAGATACAGAGTGATAGAGTCCTGAGCTCTTGACCTTGATCCCATGCTGTCACCTTCCTTCCTGAATATTTGATTTCATGATTTCATGAATACATGATTTCATGTCTACAATATATCACAGCTCCCTCAGCTTGTCCATAAAAAAAGAGACTGAGGATCTTCTGACCCCAGTCCCTTCTCTGGATCTCATGCTGTCAGCTCATGAAGGATCTTTGTTGCTTCCAGCTTCTGATCTACTGTAGTCTGGTCACTGTCCAGCACTTCCTGAAGAGCCTTCTTCATACTCTCTTTGAGCTGTCTCTCTTCCCTATATCTCTGATCCCTTGCTTCCTTGTGCTTCCTTCTGGTCTCTACAGCCTTCTCAGATGGAGTCATACCTCACACCCCCTCTCTCATTTCTTTTTTGTACTTGTATAGCGTATTTCTGGACAGCTTAGCTGATATCTCTCTATTCTCTATCTGTCCATTTCTCTTCTTGTTAGGGATTGTCACTGTCTTAGTCTTCAGGATAGCTAACACTTCAGAGTCAGTGTTATGTCCATCAAAGTCTCTGGAGTATTCCCTGATTAGAGCTTTGATAGGCTCAGCCTTCTTGACAGTCAGCTTGTCCCCTTCAGATCTTCCTACTTGCTTCCCATTGATCTTAGCTACAGCCATTCCTTCCTTGACTCTCTGTCTCAGATCATCTACTTCCTTCTGGGACTGTTCAAAAGCCTTCTTGATATCTCCCTTGACCTTAGCCATCATGAAGCTGTTGATAGCTGTCATTATTCCAGATATCAGATCATCTGTAGCCTGATCCCCTGACTTCACATCTACTGAGATAGATCCCTTCAGGGCTTCTCTGTAGCTTGCTGTATTGATATGGGGCTCTTTTAGGAAGATCAGCTCACATCCACGCTCATATAATTCCTGATACACCTTGAAGCCTTCCTCAGCGTCTCTACTCATTCTGGAGACAGAGTCAAAGACTACTTGATCTCCCTTCTTCAGCTTAGGATAGAGCTTGCTCCATGCTGGTCTGTCCATCTTAGTCCCAGTGTATTCATCCTGAATTATCACAGCGTCTGGATATTGAGCTTTGATATTCTTGATCTGTCGCTCAATATTTTGCTCCATTGTCGATACCCTCACATATCCATATTTTTTCATGTCTGATCCATCCTTCCTGATATACTTATTCATTTCTGAGTTTACTCAGATTTGCTACTATAAATATACCATAGAAGGACAGATCCGTCAACACTTTTGGTACTGTTTTTATATAGCCCAGATTTGATACTACTCACTGAAGACAGCGTCCAGATCAGAGCCTTCTCCCATGAGTCTCTCATAGACAGTGGACTGTCTGTCACTCCACTTCAGAGCTGTCTCTACTGTATAAGGAACTACAGCCACATTATCAATGATAGGCTTATTTCCCATGTAGTGAACTCCCCCAGTGTCTATATCGTTCTCTTTACAGTATCTCAGGATCACCTGAGTCATAGTGTGATTGTCAGCATTTCTGTTGAGCATAGCCTTGATATCTCTCTGAGTCAGCTTCACTCCAGCCTGAAGCAATTTCACATCTTCAGTCAGAAGAGAAGGATCAAGATCATCCTGAGCTCTGAGCTCATCTGTATACTCAGCACAGATCCTCTGGACTTCCTTGTTTGCGTTATGTCTAGTATCATCCATCTGTCTTCTGAGACTGTCCCTCTGAGGGATCAGCTTCTCTCTGACATACTCCCCACTGTACTTCCCTGAGCTGATATCTTCACTCACCTTAGTCAGCTGAGCTGACAGATCCTGAAGAGTCTTCAGCCCTTCCTTAGTGACACCATTGATCTGATTGTAAAAATCTCTTTTTGTTCTCATGATTATTCACTCCATTTCTTTATAAGTTGACAGCCATTGTCATACAACATACAGTCTTCACTACATCCATAATTTGATATAGGACAGCGTCTCCCTTTTGTCTCAGGACTCTTCATACATCCCTCTTCTGAGTAAAAAGCACACTGTATCCTACATTTTGAGCTCATCCCTTTACTGAAGGGACAGCTCCCCAGCTTATTCAGCTTAGCTTCAGCTTCAGCTCTTTCTTTCCTAGCCCTCTCTTCATCTTCCTTCATTCTCTTCCTGACAGCGTCAGCCTGACTGACTGGGATCATCACTCCATTGACAGATATCTCAGGCTCATACTCAATACAGCCCCCTATCTTCCTGAAGCGTCTCCCTTGCTGGTCTGTCTCCCAATCACTGATCTCAGGACTCTTCATAGTGTTCACCTCTCTTTCTGAAGTAGTAGTCTGATATCACATCCACTGAGAAGAGTGGGATATGTGATCCAGTAAAGTCCTTTACTAGCTCTCTGTTTGCGTCACATACTGAAGCATAGGCTGGAAGGACTTGATTTTTCCATGTTTGCTCATCTATCTTGCTAAAACAGTGAGGACAGTATCTGGACTTCTCATGATCCAGAGTCCACTCATATACTTCCCAGCTTCCACCACAGTAGTCACAGTGAATTTTCATATAACTCATGTCTTTTCTCCCTTCTACGCTGAGTATTTGCGATTATAAATAACTCTATCCAGTGCATAGGCTAGAGCGTCACAGCTGTGATTGTCTTTGTCAGGAACTGAGCTCAATACATCCCCAGTCCTTTTGTCCACTTCATAGCTGTAGTTTTGGAGCTCTCTTGCTGTGTTCGGAGTCCTTGCTGGATCTACTATGATCCTTCTCTTCTGAAGCCATTTCAGGCGATACTCCACACATCCAGCGAACTTAGTACACGCTATAGCCTTCAGTCCAAAGTCCCTGATATCCTGAATTGACTTAGGCTCAGCTGAGTCACAGATTATCAGTGGTCTCTCTTCATAGACTTCATGTGATAATGGAAGATATTTCAGCTTCTTTGACTTGTAGAAGTCAGATGACAGTATCTTCTCAGCTAACTGACTATTGCTCATGTGAGTCTTGTATATCTCATCCATGATCCAGATAGTCTCTGTCCTTGCGTCATAGCTCACTCTCAGGAAGCAAGCTGGATCTGAAGCAAAACCCCAGTCAATTCCACAGTAGATCTTGTCAAGCTGACTGTATTCTTCATCTGTTATCTCCCTGACTTCCAGTGTCTCAAAGACCTCTGATCCATTCCCTACAGCAAGCCCCATGTATTCATTTTCATAGGCTCTGGGATTGACCTCTTTCAGTCTCTCAGCTTCATCAAAGAAGCTCTGTCCCAGCCATCCTACTGGGATCTGGAGATAGTTAGTCAGAAGAGTGATTGATCTCTCATCTGGTCTCTCTATGTAGGTATTAGCCCAGTTTGCTCTTGATATAGGTGGATTGAAGGATCTGAGTACACAGAAGCTGTCTCCACCTCTCAGGACTGACTGCTGTAGATTTCTCAGCTCAGGCTCTCCAGTGATTTCTGAGAACTCTTCCATCCAGAGATATTTGAAGTAGCCCATTGAAGGCTTGATACTTTTGAGCTTCTGAGGATCATCCAGACCAGTCAGCCTGATTACTTGTCCAGTCTCATACACGAACTGAAGCGGATTGAGAGTGGATCTCCAGTGCTCAGATACTCCCAGAGTGTCTATAGCCCACTGTAGCTGACTGAAGACAGATCCTCTCAGAGTGACAGCCCACTTCCTGACTACTAAAGCATTTGACTGAGCTGTCTTGTCCATCATGATCTGAAGGATCAGCTCCAGAGCACAGAAGGAAGACTTCCCTGATCCTCTTCCCCCAGGAAGATTGTAGAACTCATGAGAGCCCTGACAGATATCCTCATGGAGTGGATAGTAGACCTCAGCTATATGATCCCTGATATCAATATTCTTCAGCTCATCCTGAAGACTTCTGGAGCGTCTTCTGACCTCTTCTAAAGCCCTCAGACGCTTGTCCATGATATAGCTTGATACTTTCACTGTCTCACCCCTTAAAGCGTCTTATTTTGGCTCTCAGCGTCTTCCAGAGCTTCTATCCTTGCTATGAGCTCAGTGATTTGCTTCCACTGTCCCAGCTGACTCATGAGAAGCTGTATAGCATTGACTTTGACCTGATCTTTTGTGTTCTGGTCTCTGATTATCCCCTGAAGGATCTCCACATCTTCTGAGAGATATGACTCCATCTTCAGGACAGCTTCCCTGATTAGCTCTGACCTTCTGTCAGTGAGGATCTTCTGGAAGTCTGGATCATTCTTCAGTCTGTAGTATTTTGTTTTACTGATCCCAGTGACCTTCATGATCTCATTTGCTTTGAAGCTGGTCAGGAAGGCTGTTATCAGGCTCTCAGGATATTCCTTCATCCGTCTCACCTCTCTTTCTTTCCTCTATGTATTTCTGAGCTTCCTCTTCAGTCTGGAAGACCCTCTTCACATCTTCCCAGCAATAGCCTGATCCCATGTCCTTCAGCTCCCAGACTTTGAAGAGTCCGTCTCTGTATGGTCTGATCTTGAATTTACTCATATCAGTCACCTCTTTCTCTGTCATAGTAGTTATGTAGTTTCTTGTGACAGCTTCCACAGACAGTACACAGATCCCTCATCACATCTTCATGACCCAGATTTCTGTATGTCACATGATGGACTTGCATAGTCCTACAGTGATCTATTGATCTCCCACACATGACACATCTGAAGCCATCTATCTCCATCCGCTGTCTCTTCTTTTCTTCCCACTCTGGGGACTTGATATATTCCTGATAAAATGCTGATTGCACTCTCTCACTCCCTTCAGGGCACATAGGGCACTTTTTTTCTGATTTCTTTTATTTTTTCAGATTTCTGAAGATTTTACTTTTTATCTCTTATCTATTGCCCTAACTGCCCTAACTGCCCTAAAGCCTATAAATAAAGGATTTTTTCAGGGCACTTCTTAAAAATAAACTGCTCTAAACTTGCCCTAAAGCTGTCTCATACTGCCCTCAGTCAAAGGGAAGATCCATCTGATCCTCTACTGGAATGAACTCAGGGCACTTCTCAGGGCTGTTATTTTCTAAAGAAATGCCCTCAAAATACCTCAGTCCATTTGACTTGACCTCTCTGAAGTCCTTAGCCCTCATAGCTATGTAGAAGTTATTTCTACTGAGTGGAGTCCTATCAGTGCTGAGACAGTAGGCATCATATTTCTGATACAGCTGACCTCTCTCCACTCTTGCTCCCCTGACTCTGTAGCAAGTCTCAAAGATCCACGCTTCCACAGTGTCTGAGTCATTTCTGAGGGACTGTACAGCTTCTCTTGATCCTTCTGACTCTGTTATCACTCCAGCCTGATACATTCTCTCCAGAGCCTTCACTGACAGCTGGATCATGTAGTCTATCTCTCTCTTCAGAAGATCCAGATAGTCAGCTCTCTTCACTTCAGGCTGTCTTGTCATATTGAGGATCAGAAGTCTTCTGTAGAAGCCATTTGTCCTCTCTGATATGACTAGTGGTAGCTCATTTGTACTGAAGACCAGCTTTGAGTAGTTTCTGAATGAGATAGCGTCTTTTCCTTTTGGCTCTCCCCTCAGACTGTCCTCACCCAGTATCTTCTTTATGACTGAAGTATCTTCCAGAGCTGAGACTTCCAGATCAGCACATGAGTTGAGTAGTTTACCCAGAAGACCATAGGAAGCAAAACGCTGAGTCAATTCCTTCAGAGATATATTGCTGATATTCTCAGCCCCTATCATGGACTCTATCATCTGGATCACTGTGGACTTGCCTGAGCCCCCAGACCCATATAGGATCATGAACTTCTGTTGTCTGGTATCTCTTGTCAGACAGTAGCCCATGAACTGAAGCAACATTTCTCTGTCATCCGTCTTAGGGACTATGAACTGAAGCCACTTCTCCACCTCAGCCCCAGTGAGCTGAGCTTCTGGATCATACTCATGAGGGATCTGATTGATAGCTCTGTATTTTGGATCATGAGGGATCATCTTCTGAGCTAGTGGATCATAAAAACCATTTTTGAAGTTGATCCAGTGCTGAGGATACCTATTCAGATCCTGATATGTGACCTGAAGATCCTTCTCACTCAGGAAGAGCCTATACACTCTGTCTATAGTGGTACTCTTGACCAGCTCTGGATAGATCAGCTTCCTGATAGCTGTCTTCAGGTTTGCTCCACTCACATCTCCTCTGTAGACTCCATCCTCATACATATAAGGGACTGAGCCCAGTATGAAGATATCTCCACGCTTGCTCAGATACTCATAGATCCTGAAGTCATAGACAGAAGTAGGAAGTCCCTTGTCATTGAAGTGATGGAACTGACTCAGATCCTCTCCAGTATTCATGATTTCATGATTTCTTGATTTCATGATTTCATCTTCTGAAGATCCAGCCTGATATCTCATCACACTGTCATATATCTTCTGTAGCTCTCCATCTGGTATAGGTGGATTGCACTTCTCATGATTGAGCTGTCTGAGTAGCTCCAGAGTCTTCACAGCTGGTACTGACTTAGACCTGAGAGAAGCCCCATATCTGAAAAGAGTGTCATTCCTTGCCCCTTCTGGGATTGTCTCAGGGATCTCAAAGACTCTCTTCTGACTCTCTCCCAGTGTCTCTCCAGTGACTTTCCTCTCCAGACGCTCCAGCCACTTCTCAGGAAGCTCAGCAAGCTCTATCTCAGTAGGATCAGAGCTACTCTCCCACTCATACCTCTGACCAGTCTCAGGATGGACAGAAGGTGGAGCTACTACATAGCCCCCTTGACCTCTGATATCTATATCCTGACCCAGTTTTGACGCTGAGTTTTTGACCTCATGTCCTTCTGGATATCTGAAGTAATAGTGAAGCCCACCTGATCCAGTGATAGCTGTCCATGTCTCAGGAAGCTCTCCCAGCTCTGACTCCAGATCCTTCAGAGACTCATCACCATACTTCCCCTGATCGTGCTTTATATCTACATCTATGACCAGAAGTCCATTGATCTCTCCAGTAGCTATCCCTATATTTGCTGAGGGATACTGACTCCACCATGACTCCACCTGAGCTCTGTCTCTTGTGGCTTCTTTACATCCATGAGCTGTCAGTGGGATCTTTCCCTTCAGTGGGAAGATAGCTAGTGAGTGTCGCTTCCCTTCAGTCTGTATATATTTGATAGCTTCCTTCTTCACTCACTCTCACCTCTCAGCTCTCTGACCGCTGTCAGTATTCTCTCTCTCATGTCAGGCTTCAGCTGGTATCTCAGAACTCTGGACAGATACTCTGGAGTGACTCCCATCTGTTCAGCTACATCCTTGAAGAGAAGCCCTGAGTCTTTTACATATAGCCTGATATCCAGATTGTTCATGATATCGCTCCCTTCTTTTTGTTTAACTCTTGACCTTGTTCAAGTCTTATTATATAATCATTTATGATGATTGTCACATCATCCAATAATTATTTATGATTAGTTTTAGGAAGGATTGAGGGATAAAACATGAAGAAAACATCATCTAAAGAAAATGTGAGAGTATCACGCATAAAAGAGCTGTTAAAACGTGAAGGATTAAAGCAAAAAGACCTTGCCTATGAGCTGGATATGGAGCCCCAGAACTTCTCCAGATTTATGATCTCAGGGAAGGTATCAGAGAAGACTTGTGAGAAGATAGTGAAGCTCTATCCTGACTATAGGATTGAGTGGCTTCTGGGATATGATGATCTCATGACTCACTATGACTGGGCTGACAATGTCCAGCACATGAAGGATCTTGTAGCTGACTCCATGTGGGGAGTCATTGAGAAGTCCCTGAATAAAAAAGGGAAGTCTCTGAAGTTTGTTCACAGATCAGGACAGCACATAGACTCTACTGAGAGACTCCATGCTGATTGTTATTATTCAGTAGTGGACAGTCAGACTGGGAAGGAACTCAAAAGACTGACCGCTCTGGAGATGGTACAATTTGAAGAGAAGATACAAGAATACTGTGACTTCATGTCTGAGAAGTATCTGTGAGTATCAATTCTGAGCTATTCTTCCTAAAATACCAAAAGTGATACATATTGACGCTGAGACAGTCTCTTCTGGGGCTGTCTTTTTGTATTGCTTCTGACTCTACTCAGATTTGACTATATTAGCATAAAAAAAGAGAGACCAGCTGGATCTGATCCCTCTCAGGCACGTTATATTATCAATATGTTTTTTCCCTATTCCTGAGCCCTTGATTTCATGCTTTCATGTATTCATGTTTTCATGTCTTCTCCCAGTGTCTGTAGACTGTGGACTTGCTCAGACCAGTCTCCCTGATACACTCAGCCTTCTTCCCTTCAGGATGATCTGATCTCCACTGTCTGACCTTCTCAGACTGAGACTTCCTTCCATTCCCTTCTCTCCACTCTCCATCTGGATAGTCTACCATCTGAACGGCTCTAGCCCTCTGAAGGTGGACAGCTTGCTTCCTTCCATTTCTCTTGTTCTTCTTGATCTGGATACCAGACAGCTTTGAGATATCATCTATAGGGAAGGTACAATATCTCTCATCATAGCACTCCAGAGCTGACTCCACATCCACCTCAGTGAAGCTCTCTTCTGGATATATGTCATTCATAAAAGGGATCAGTCCCATAGCGTCTGACCTGAGCTCTTCTTCACTGATCCCAGACTTCACAGCATAGATAGCAAGACACATGATATTGAAGTATCTGTGATGGAAGGAAGCTCCCACTCTGATCTGTCTCTTCCACCAGTCATACAGATCTCTTTTACAAGTCCAGTGTCCTCTTGTGGAGTCACCTTCTACCACTCTCTTCTGATACCACTCAGGATACTTCTTCTGAGCCTGATCCAGAGTCATAGTGCTCTCTTTGTAGAGCTTGCTCTCGTCTATTCTGTACTCATCTGATACATAGTCACAGAGCTGACTCAGAGTAAATGGATGATAATTGACTCTGAAGGCTCTCACCCTGACTCCATCTATCTTAGTCTTTCCCCCTATCGGTCTGAAGCCCTGATTGATCCCCTGATACTGGATCTTTTTCTCTTTGCTTGTATACTCATTCCAGAGCTTCTCAGTCAGAGCATACTTCAGACTCTTCAGCTGGATCTTGATATTCGGATACAGTGGAACTGGATCTTCAAAGAGATAGTATAGGTGGACTCCATGACCTGACAGAGCTATGTAGTTAGGGACTGGATACGCTTCAGCCCTGATAGCTCCACTCATGAAGTTATTGAGAGAGCTGTCTGTCACTCCATCCAGATCAAAGATCAGAGCATACATCTTGTTAGCACTTGCCTGAAGATTTTTCCTTCCAAAATAGCTGACTCCATTGATGATAGCAAAATCAGCTTCCTGAAGCTCTCTCAGAGTATCCTCAAAGGTATCATCAAACATGATCCTATAGTGACCCTTCTGAGTGTGGCTGTCCTTCCAGTAGCCTAGTGGATTGCTCTTCCCATTCCTACTCTCATCCCCTGATCTCTGGATCAGTCCATCACCCAGACTGAAGATATCAGAATACACTTCCATAGCTGTCACTTCTGAAGCTCCCCACTCTTTCAATACATCCTCTAACATGACCACACATCCTCTCAGAGCCCTCTGGGGCACGTTATATTATCAATACATTTTTGACACCTTTTTGAGCCATTATAAGGGACAGCCTGAGAAGTGTCAAGCTATCCCCTATTTGAATACATGATTTCATGTTTTCATGATTTCTTCTGAGCCATCTTCAGCTCATAGATCTGTCTCTGATCCTCTGTGAGTGAGTGCTTCTTGATATATTCCTGAAGAGCCTTCTCTCCCAGCTCATCCACCTTCAGTCCCTTAGCG
>Ga0310695_10003331_pt1 | contig 31830 bp, 22 predicted proteins | sample RumenRJG_04DNA_FD_203882 | JGI IMG/M metagenome (GOLD analysis project Ga0310695, IMG submission 203882) | Bovine rumen microbial communities from Lethbridge, Alberta, Canada - RJG_04 (v2) (version 2) | ecosystem: Host-associated > Mammals > Digestive system > Stomach > Rumen | place: Canada...
CTCGAACCCGCGCGGGCTCGATGCCCGCGCGCTCACAAAAGAGGCGGGCGCGCTCGAAAATAGCGCCTGGAACACCTCCTGAAACCGGAAGGACGCGCCACGACCGCTCGTACTGGGCGCTGAACGCACCCCTGTAGCCACCGCTTCGCGGCTCGCCTTCGGCTCGGGGGATACGGCTGCTGGCTGCTGGAACACTTCCAACGCATCAAAAATTCGTTCTACCTCGCGTCAGCGGTGAGAAGGAATTTTTGATGCGTTGGCCGTACGACGCGAACGGCCAGCCCCTCCGCTTCCCGGTTCATTCCGCCGGCTCCATGGCGTCGCGCCGGCGCGCATCGCAGATTTCCGCCTGACAGCCTGTCATGTTCGGCGTCATCACAGCGGCAAACGACGCAGACAGAGCCACGATGGCGACGAACTATGCAATCCGCGGGAGAACGCACGGAATCCGCCACGCCCGTTTACCGCGCTCCCGGATGAGCTTTTCGCCGGTTTCGGCAACGGGCAAGCCTATCTTACGAACACCGCAAAACCGCGCGGTTTTATTATGCAGGTTCCGTCGGCGGACATCGACAGTTTCCACTGGCCCGGCAGGTTTGCGGCCTCCGGCGAGCCGACGATGGTCAGCGTCCCGCCGGCGGCAGGCTTCAGGAACGTAAACGGCGCGGAAATGTTCTCTGGATCGTCAATCTCGATTTTCGCATTCGTGAGATCAATCGTCCCGGACGCTTCAATGCATTCCCCGGCCTTCGCCACAAGCCTGTCCGACACGACAAGCTCTCCGCCCGCGCCTGTCGCTATCGTGCCGCTGCCCTTCACCACGGGCTGCACAAGCGTATGTCCGCCGAGGTCGAGGGTCGCGCCGGAGGCGACATTGAATATGCCGAACTCGGCATCGGGGCCGACGGACGAGCTGAAGGCGATCTGGTTCGCCGTTAGGACGCCGTCCCACACGCGCACTTCATCGTAATCTGCCTTGAGATCGCCGGTCGAGTCGGTGCTGTGCGCAAGCCAGAACTGCGTCGGATTGACTTTTGCGGAAAGCGACCAGTTTTCCTTCGTGTACGTGTTCGTCCAGAGGAAGTTGTTCGCTCCGGCCTCTTTGAGGTACTGCCTCACCGTGACGCCGCCGTTGCCGTCCGCCTTGAACGAAATCGCAATGTAATACTGCTTGTCCCGCTCCAGCACCCTTCCGGCATTCTGATTGGTGCCGCAAGAGTCGAAGTTGCAGGTGTAGCCTTCGTTGTTGGATCTTCTCGAATTGAACACAATACCGTTCGCTCCGCCCAGGACGAAGCACCGGCCCCATTCTTTGATTTCACGAAGCGTCAACCACATTTCGATTGTCGCATTGTCGCCCGGAAGTTTGTTCGCGCCAAGGTCGACATAGCAATTCCCCTTCGCGCCGCCTGCGAGTTTGACGGCCCCGTTCTCGAACACGGCGGCGGCGCTCCCGTACTTTGCGCCGGCTTCGCCGGTGACGGAGTCCGTCAAATCGGACGTGAAGCTCCAGCGGTGCGCCAATGTCGCGGCGATCGAGTTGTCGCAGTCGGCGGTCATGGCGAGAGTGCCTCCGCGGACGTCAACCTTGCCCGCGCAGGCGAGGGAGCCGAGCGAGAGCGTGCCGCTCCCCGACTTCACGAGCGAACCCGGCCCGTAGCCGCTCGAAACGGTATTGTTCGCAAAGGATACGTCGTGGCCGTCCGTATCGAACTCGACCGCCTTGCCGAACCTGAGATCTCCGACATCCTTGATGAGCTGGCCGTCCGCGGCGGCCTTTACGGTTCCGCCGTCGAGAATGACCTTGGCGGAAGATCCGCCGCCCTTCCTTATGAGAGGCGTCACGATCGTACCGCCTTCCTTGAGGCGCAACGTGCCGATGCCGCCCGATCGGTGGGAAACGCTTACGACGGACGCCGTGACGACGGCGCTGCCGCCTACTTCGAGCGTTCCCGTGCCTTCCTCGCCCACGGCGAGACCGCTTGCGGAGCCGCTAACCTCGAGGACGCCGCCCGACATGCTGTACAAACCCGTGCTGTTCGCATATCGCCCAATCGCGAGCCAGCTCTGGCATTTCACCGCGCCGCCCGACTGCGCGACGGTGCCGTGGCTGTTCTTGAACGTGCCGACCTGGAAGCCGCCGCTCGAAACCGCAAGCGAGCCGTCGCCGGCGACATTGATATAGGCGTTGCGATTGGCGTCTTTGTTCTCGTCGCCGCCCATCCTCAAGGCCCAGAACCTGACGGATGCGTCGCCGCCGACATTGAGCGTTCCCGTGGCGCCGTTGTCGCCGGCTATCCATACGGGGCGCTCCGCCTTTGTCGCAGAGAGCGTCCCGCCCGTGATCGTGTAGACTCCGGTGCCGCTCGAGCGCGCGATCGAAAACCAGTTGCCGATATTCACGTCGCCTGCGGTCTGGATGAACTCTCCGACGCCCGTGCGGCCGACCTGGAATTCGCTGCCGTTGTTCGAGCTTGTCGTGAGAGTCCCGCCGTTCATGCGCCAGACGCCGCGCTTGGCCCCGTTGGAACCGGTCGCGCCGATGGCGGACACGCCGTTTGCCAAAGCGACCTTGCCGCCGTTCTGGACAAATTCGGCATCCTGGCCTTTTCCAAGATGCAAGACGCCAGCCGAAATATCGCCCGAATCGCTCTTGACGAGGACTATCTTTGCGCTTCCGGACAGCGACAGATTGGAAATGGAGTCTATGCATTCCTCCTCGCCGAGATCCGTGTGCGCGCCGTCCGGAACTTTGATGCGCAGTTCCGAGCCGTCCGCGCCGGCAAGCGCCGCGCCGGCGTTTGCCGTCAGATTGGTTGCGAGCGAGAGAACGTGCCCCGCAAGATCGGCCGTGCCGGAGATGGACGGTTTGACGGAAAGCCCGCTCCAATCGCAGTCGGCCGAGAACGTGCAGTCGAGGACGTCGAAAGATTTGCAGGCGAACGCCGTGCCGGCGGGAATCTGGAGATTTACCGCGCCGCCGACGATCGATACGTCGTGCGATGCCGTCGGAACGACCGGTCCGCCCGTAAGGACGTCGGCCCAGTTGTCCGCATTGAGCGCGTTGCCTCCGTCGTTCGCCGCCCCGGTCCACACGGCCACCTGCTCGTCCTTGTTGGCGACGACGATCTTCGAGGCGAGCGCCGTGACGAGTCCGTCCTGGAGAGCCTTGGACGAGAGCGGATCGCCGGCGAAAAGAAGCGCCGAGACCTTCGCGGCGGAATTCGTGACGCAGGCGCCGACAAACCCGTCGGAGGCGATGTCATGCACGACGAGCGTATGCCCGTTGAGATCGAGAACGGTACCGCCGTCGAGAATGAGCCCCCCGCGATCGGACCAGTCGGCGTCGGCGTCGAGAACGACCGTGTTCGATCCGCTTCCCTGCGGGAAGTTGGCGGCGCTGAACACGTACGACGAGCCGTTAACCGTTATGCCGAACGGCCACCAGCCTTGCCCGTAGTAGTCCTTGCAGCTGCCGTAGCCGCCGTACGTGTCGCCGGCGATGATCGTAAAGCGGTGCCAGCCTTCGGAAACACTCGCGCCGCCTGTATATTCGGTTTTGTAGGAATTGTTGCGGATCACGTTTTCGCCGTCTATGAAAATTGCGAAATAGTCGTCGAACATCTGCTTGACAGTCCAGTCGCCGGCCTTGTCCGCCGACACGTAGAACCAACCGTCGTAACGAAGCTGCGACCGCTTGAGATTGTCGCCTTGCCATGAATTGTTCGCGCCGTTGAGTTTCGTCGTGTCGCCCGCGCCCTTCGCGACATAGTTCGTGGGCGCGAGATGCATCCACATCGCGTTGTCCATGTCGCTGCGATCCTTGCCGTAGCCGATGCGCCCCCAGAGAGTCGCGGGATGCTCGTTCGCGCCGAGCGCATAGCCGCGCTCGAGCGTCGCCGGGCCGGACTCCAACTCGCCGCCCGCGGGGTAGAGGATTTCCTCGTTCACCGCATCGTAGAGGCCCGCCCTCCCGTTTTTGACGCATGGGCGGAAATCGCGCACGAGCGTCCACGAGCCTGTTCCATCGTAGTCGGTCCAGAGTTTGCAATGGCGCAGAATGCCGCCGGCCTTCTGAGTGGCCAAATCGGTCGTGCCGAACTTGCGGTGCGCGGCGAAGAGGTAGAGCGACGCCTCGGTGTCCACGAGACCATAATAACCGGAAGAGTTCATCGTCGCTGTTTTAGAACTGTTGTTCGCGCTCGTCAAGACGGCCTCCATGGAGCCGTCTGCGCGGCATTCGACCGTCACGTTGCGAATGGCGCCGTACGCCGTAGTCGTGCTTATGCTGCACCCGTCGCTTTGCATGCCCGTCGCCGCGGGGTTGCTGTGGGTGCCGCCGTCCCAGCTGCCGTATTCCCAGCGGCACTGGTTGTAGTTGTGCATGACAAGGTTGAAGCGCTCGTTCTCTTCTCCCCACGCGCCGAGCATGACGGGGAATGCGGAACTGCTTGTACAGTGGAAGAAAGACATTTCGGCCTTGACGCCAACCTTGCCCGCGACGCCCGTATCTACATATAGGTTGCCGCGGGATCTTACCCACTCTACGAAATAGTCTGGCGTGTTCTCCGGCGCCGGCGCCGCAGGCGCCGAAACCGCGCAAAGGAGCGCAATCAATGCCGATACCGCAGTTCTGCCCTTGTCCATTGCATTGTCCCTTTTGTTTTATCCTTGGATTGCCGCAAAACGAAAACAAAACGACGCGACGGCTCCTGCAAAGGAACCGCCGCTAAACCAGGCGGCCGACTCGCCGCCACCGCATACGCGCGCAACCGTCTTCGAACGGGCTACGAGCGTATTGTATTGTGTGTGTGTGTGTGTGTGTGTAGCAAATAGCGCGCCACGCAAGATGCGTACGCGCGTGGCGTTTCAAGCACGCCGTTCATCGCAAAAGTATGCTTTTCTGCTTTCACTTTCCGGTAATTTTACCACTTCGGCCGAATCCCCGCAAGGGGGAAAATAAGTCATGGAGGAAAAGGGGCGCATCTGTATTTTTCACCCAGACGGTTTGAGATAGGAAACAACCGGAACAACTGGAAAAAACAACGAGTCTGCGCCAAAGGAAAGTTGTTTCAAACAGTTGTTTCCCATAATCAAAAAACCCAGACGGTGAATTGCGCAGATGCGCCCGAGGAAAAGTGCAATATGCAGTGGAACATTTTGAAAAGGCGGACAGATTTGGCGGACGTGACGCGCAAGGCGACCGCAAGATGTGGCAAGGCCGCCCCCGGCCTTGCTGCAAGGGCGAGGGCGCCCTTGCCACATCCCTATGGAGAAACATCCCGCCGAGCCGCAATCCGCGCGCCGCGTTCTACGCGGCGCGTTTTGTTTTGAAGTGCGTCGCCCCGGAAATAAAACTGCGGATGCGCTTTATTCCGCGGCGGCGGAATCCGCCCCGTCCGCCGGGGCGGGAGGCGCGGTGAGGTCCGCTATGCGGCGGAGCGCGATTACGGCCTGATCCGCGAGATTCGCTATTTCCGCGCGCACGGGATACGTAGCCTCCATCGCCGCTTCGCTCTCCAATGCGCGCGCATTGGCGGCGTCGAGAGCCTCCTCGAGTTCGACAATCCTGTTTTCCGCGTCGCGGAGCATGCGGCGGGTCTTGAAAAGCTGTTTCAGGATTTCGCCCGGCTCGACATCGAGATCGTCGATATGCATGTCTTCGGGAATCGGCACGGACACGGCCTCGCCGCATTGCACGCACATCACCTGCAGGCCGGCGCCGCGATAGTCTATGGCCAGATTGTGGCCGCAATAGGGACAGTCGAAAACGATGTCCATATCGCTTATTTCAGTGCCCTCGGGGGTTTCCTCCGCGGAACGCGGCAGAACCTGTTCTTCTGTTTCGCCGGCGGGCCCGGCGGCGGCAACGGTATCTTCGGACATGGAGACCTCCTTTGATGCGTACGCGCCGTGATCCGCGCACGGGAGGAAGTATACAGAAACGCGACCGGAACCGCAAACCGCGGCAAACCGCAGTGCCTGCGGTTTAGGGAATAGGCAATAGGCAGTAGGCAATAGGGAATGGGGAAGGGATTAGGCAATAGGCAATAGGGAATAGGAAATAGGGAAGGGAATGGGGAATGGGGAGTAAGAGATAGGCAATAGGCAGTAGGGAAGGGGTCAGGGAATAGGCAGTAGGGAAGGGGTCAGGGAATAGGCAATAGGGAATAGGGAATGGGGGATAGGCGATAGGGTATCGGCGGCGGCTTGCAAACCCAAACACTCAAACACTCAAACACTTCCCTACTGCCTATTCCCTATTGCCTATTGCCTTTTCTCTAGGGGAATTTCGCAAGACTGTCCGCAAGGCCGCCTTCGCGGTTGCGGCGGCGCCAAACCCTGGCGTGTTCTTCTTTGAGCGCGGCGAGCCTTCCCCTGTCGCGCACGTTGCACGCGGCATCGACAAGATCGGCCATGTAGACGATCTCCTCCGCCCAGACGTTTTCGGACGCAAAATGTTCCGCCTTCCTGCGGCATCCCGAGGCGACCGCCGATATTTCGGACAGCACGGGAGCGGTCATGCCAGGATGCGGGGTATAGGCCGCGCCGCCGGCGAGGATCCTGAAAAGCTCCGACGCGTTCGCGCGCAGGGCGCCGCCGCGCAGGTACAGAGTGCCGAGCCGCAGAAGAACGCCGCCGAGCGGAACGCCCATCGCGGAATCGAGAGCTTCTTCCAGGTCCATGGCGGCTGCGGACGGCCCGGAGGATGCGAGCGCACCGCCGAGCACGAGACCCGGCAGGGAAGCCGCCAGCGGCTGCCAATGCCCGCCGTCGCCCCAATCGGTCACCATGTACCCGCGCGCGCCGGATTCGCGGCCGGCCTTTTCCGCGGCGATGAGATTCTCGCGCATGTTTTCGACGCGTCCGCAAAGCGAATTCCACGACGACGTTCCGGGGCACACATAGAATTCAAGCCCCGCTTCCGCGAACCTGCGCGTCTCCTCCCGGAACGGATGGCCGCCCTCGTAGCCCCAGTCGAGCGCGACGGCGTCGCGCGGGATTTCCCGCACGAGCTCCGGATGGCGGAGTATGACATCGCCCCAGAACATGGGGCGGAAGCCGCGCTCGCGCGCAAGCGACATGACCTTCTTCACGAAGTCGAGATACACGCGCCCTTCGCCGCGCGCTGCCACGTCCGCAGAGGAACGCCCGCCGTTTCCAAGCAGATCGAATGTTTCGTCGCAGCCGATATTGAAAAGCCGGGAAGTGAAATTAGGCAGGAGTTCGTCGAAAAGGCCGGCGAGGAAAGGGATGCATTCCGGGACGGAAGGCGAAAGCGTGGTGGGGAACTTCTTGAATCCGCCCCAGGGGAGGGGCGCGCCGCCGCGCGGGAGTTCGGCGAGCGCGTTGTATTCCGGAAGGACGAGCCAGCGTTCCATGTGGCCGAAGGAATTCTGGTTGGGAACGAGTTCGATTCCGCGCGCGCGGCAGCAGGCGTCGAGTTCGCGGATCTCCGCGGGAGTCAGCGGCGACGCGGCCTGCCAGACTTTCCGGTGAGCGGAATATGCGAAAACATGTTCGGTGTAAAGCTGAAGCTGATTGTAGCGGAAGCGCGCGAGCAGATCCGCCAGCATGCGCAAAGTCGGCATGGACGGGACTTTGTCGCGCGATATGTCGAGCATGTACGCCCTGTCGGCAAACATCGCTATTTTCCCCCGGCAGCGCCGGCAAGACCCGTTTCAATCCGCACAGGGCCGGGGCGCAGGATTTCAGGCGGCGAGAACGGCCCGGCGAATCTGACCACGGTAGACGCCGCGCCGAAAACCGCAGGGCCGCCGTCCACCGCGATGTCGCAGGAAAGCCCGACGGCTTCGAGCGCGGCAGGCGCGTCTGCCGCCGCCGCGCATCCGGAAAGATTCGCGCTCGTCGCGCGCAGCAGCCCCCCGCACAGCGCGGCGAGCCTGCGTGCGAACGTGTTCGCGGGAACGCGAAAGCCTTCGCAGGCGTCTCCGCACCGCAGCACGAGCGTCAATGCGCCCGGCCAGTGCCGCTCCGCGAGGCGCTCCGCCTCTCCGCAAAGTTCCGCGCCTGCGGCGCGCACCGCGCCGGCGCCGGATGCGAGCATGGCGATAGGCTTGCGCGCGTCGCGGTGCTTTATCGCGTAGAGTCTTTCGACCGCCGCAGGGAAATCCGGCCGCGCCGCAAGGCCGTACACGGTGTCGGTGGGGATCACCGCCACGCCGCCCGCATTGAGCACAGCCGCAGTTTCTTCAAGCGCGCCCTGCGCCGATGCATCAACGAAACGCATCCGGGAACATCCTTTCGAATTCGCGCGGCGGTTCCGATTCGAATTCCATGCGCCGCCCGGTGACCGGGTGCGGGAAGGCCAGGCGCATCGCATGGAGCATAAGGCGAGGCGCGCGCATGCGCGCCCGCCTGCCGTACTTGGAATCCCCGAGCACGGGATGCCCGGCGGACGCGAACTGCACGCGTATCTGGTTTTTGCGTCCTGTGACCAGTCCGACTTCGAGAAGCGCGCATGACGGCGCGCGGGCGGCGACGACCCGATATTCGAGAATCGCATTCTTCGCGCCGGGACGCGCGCGGGGGAGGCACCGCACGAAGAAACCGCCGTCTTCGCTTTCGAGAAGCCAGTTTTCAAGGCGGCCTTCCGGCGGCGGAACGCCGTCGACGGCGGCGAGGTAGCGCTTTTCAGTTTCGTTCCAGCGGGACTGGAGTTTTTCGCGGATTTCCAGAGACTTGGCGAACACCATGACGCCGGAAGTTTCGCGATCGAGCCGGTGGACGAGCCATGCGCGGCTGCGCGATTTCGCGACGCCGCGCTTGAGATAGGCGGAAAGCGCATCGAGCGCGTTCGGGCGCGAGCCGCCGCGGATGTCGCAGGAAAGAAAGCCGGCCTCCTTCTCCGCCACGATTATCGCGTCGTCCTCGTGCAGGAGGCGCAGGCGTTTCGGGAAATGGCGGAGTGCGGGCATCACAGCACCATGTTGTCTATCAGGCGGGTATTTCCGGCGAATGCCGCGAGAAGCACGACGCAGCCCTTGCGGAGGGTTTCCACCGGCTCGAGCGTTTCGGCGTCGGCCGCTTCCACGTAGTCCGGACGCAGCCCCGCCTGCGAAAGAGCGGCGGATATCGCGCGTTTCCGGGGCTCCCACGGCATTTCGCCGCCGGCCGCCGCGAACGCCGCGGACGTTTCGCGCAGCGAGCGCGATAGCGCGAGCGCGCTTTCGCGCTCCGCGGGCGAAAGATATTTGTTGCGCGAGCTCATCGCAAGCCCCGACGGTTCGCGCACTATGGGCGCGACTACGATGTCGATCCCGAAATCGAGATCGCGCGCCATGCGTTTCACCACGGCTGCCTGCTGGAAGTCTTTCATGCCGAAAACAGCGAAATCCGGGTGCGCGAGGTTGAAGAGTTTCGCGACCACGATGCAGACGCCGCGGAAATGTCCGGGGCGGCGCGCGCCGCAGAAACCGGCGGAAAGATTCTCCTCAACCACCCATGTAGAGCGGTCCGGATGGTACATCGCCCCGGGCGAAGGCATGAAAACCGCTGTGGCGCCCGCGGCGCGGCACTTTTCAATGTCGGCTTCCGCTTCGCGCGGATACTGCGCGTAATCCTCATTCGGGCCGAACTGCACGGGATTCACGAAGACCGACACGACTATTTCACCGGCATTGCGGCGGCGGGCTTCCGCAATCAGGGACAGATGTCCATCGTGCAGGCAGCCCATTGTCGGCACAAGCGCGATTCTGGCACCCGCCGCGCGGCGGGAGAGGGTCCATGCGGAAAGTTCCGCGGGGTCTGCGAATATCTTCACTTTTTTGCACGCTTTCTGTTTTTCGACTGCCAGAGCGACACGGCGTCGGCGGCGTCGGATATGAGACGGTGGGCTTCGGTTTCGCGCGTTTCCCGGCTGCTGCTGCCCAGGACGACCGCGATTACGCGGCGTTCGCCGCGCTTTGCCGTAAGAACTATCGAAGAGCCGCCTTTGTCGGTGTAGCCGGTCTTCAGGCCGTCCACGCCGGGAATCTTCAGCCGGCGGTTCGTCAGGAAACGGTTGTGGCTCTGCAGGACGAGCGGATTGCCGGATCCGTCCGTGACGGAGGCCGTTGCGCGGGAGGTGTAGCGGAACGTCTGCGGATGTTTCACTATCTCGCACGCGAGAATGGCGAGGTCGTGCGCGGTGGAGATGTCGAATCCGCGCTTGTTCACCTTGTCCGGCGAGAGTCCGTTGGGAGACTCGAAGCGCGTGCGCGTCATTCCCAGCTGCGCCGCGCGCCTGTTCATGCGGGCGACGAACGCCGCCACGCTTCCTTCCGCGTGCTCGGCGAGAACCACGGCGGCGTCGTTCGCGGATTTCACCATGAGCGCCATGAGAAGATCGTCCACCGTCATCTTCTGCCCCGGACGCAGCCCGACGGAAGAGGGTATCTGCGCGGCGGCGAATTGCGACGCCTCGGCGTATTCGTTCGTCTTGGATTTCCCCGACTCGATATCTTCGAGCACGAGAAGGAGAGTCATCAGTTTCGTCGTGGAGGCGGGATATCCCGGACGGTCGGCGTGATCCGACACGAATATCTCCCCGGTCGACGCGTCCATCGATATCGCGCCCACGTAGGGATCCCTGGAAACGCCGCCCGCCACGATCATTCCCGTGGGTTCGGGGAGAGCGAACGGGGATTCCGCCGTTCCGCCCGCTGCGGAGGCGGACGGCAAAAGCGCGAGAACCGCGGCTATCGGGATCAACAGTGTTTTTCGCATGGCGGAAAGTATACCACACCGCATTCGCGGCGCGATCGTGCAGGCGGCCTGTCGAATCCGGAGGGAATCGCAGAATCCGGTTTCTACCGCAGCGCGGCCTTTATCGTTTCGCAGAGTCCGGCGTATTCCGCGTCAGAGAGGAATTTCCGTTTCGGATTCATCGCGAAGACGCCGCCCCATTCGAATTCGTCGTCCTTGTATTTGGGGACGAGGTGGAAGTGGAGGTGGTGTCCGGTGTCTCCGTAGGCTCCGTAGTTCACTTTTGCCGGCTTGAATACGGCGTGGAGCGCGTTGGAAACGCGGTTCACGTCGGCGAAGAACGCGTTGCGCTCGTCGTCGGACAGCGCCGTGATTTCACTGACGTGGAGTTTGGATGCCACGATCACGCGCCCGCGATGGCTCTGTTCCTTGAACAGGTAGAGTTTCGAGGACGGGAGGTCGCATATCTTTATGCCGAATGCGGCGAGATATTCGCCCTCGGCGCAGTAGCCGCAGGTTTTCATTTCCTCGGCGTAGGGTTTGCAGCGTTCGTCGATTTCCATGGCGGGTATTATAGCAAATCCGCCGTGCTGACGCGACTGCTGTCGCGTCAGGCAATAGGGAATAGGCAGTAGGCAGTAGGGAATAGGGAGTAGGGAATAGGGAGTAGGCAATAGGGAATGGGGAATGGGGGATAGGCGATAGGGTATCGGCGGCGGCTTGCAAACCCAAACACCCAAACACTCAAACACTCCCCTACTGCCTATTCCCTATTGCCTATTGCCTAATCCCTGCCCCCCTGTTCTATTCACTATTCACTATTCCCTGAAACGCGGGAGGGCCGGAGCGCGGAGACGGCGGCGAAGACATCGTCCGCCGTCGCGAACGAATTCATGTCGCGGCGCATCCGGGCGGCACCGTCCATACCTGCGAAATACCGGAAAAGGTGCGTCCTGAAACGCATGACGATACAGGTGTCCGCAGAAGGGACGCGGGCGTCCGGGAATTCATGCGCAAGCTGCTCCGCGAAAACCTTCATCAAAGCGACATGCCTGTCGAAGCGTTCACGCGCGGAGAGGGGAGGAGGAGGCTCCTCGCCGGGTTCCGCCGAAAGTTCGCGGAATATCTCCGGCCTGTCGAGCGCCGCCCGGCCGACCATCACCGCCGCCACGCCGGTCTGCGCCATCGCGTCGAACGACGCCCTGTCCACAACGCCGCCGTTGCCGGTCACCGGAACCTTGGCGGCCTGCACGCACCGGGCGAGAAGATCGAGATCCGCCGGCCCCGAATGCCCGCGCGAGGCATATCTCGCGTGAAGCGTTATGCCGGACACTCCGGCTTCCTGCGCCGCCGCGACGATTTCAAGCATGACGTTTCTGGCGGGGCGCGGCCCCGGCCGCGTCTTCAACGTCACAGGCAGCGAAGTCTCCGCCTTTATCGCCTTCAAGAGCCTGCCGATCTTTTCCGGATCTTCGAGAAGCGCGGAGCCGCTCCCTTCCTGCCTTATGCGCGGCATCGGACAGCCGGAATTCAAATCTATCGCGCAGAAGCGCTTCATCGCGTCGATTTCGCGCGCGGCGGCCGCGACGTCGTCCTCGTTCGATCCGAATATCTGCGCGACGGCCGGGCTTTCGCCGGGAAGGACGCTCAAAAGGAACCGCGTCGGGACCGAGCCGTGGGCGAGACCCGCCGCGCTTGCCATTTCGGTATAGACAAGTTCCGCGCCGAGTTCGGAGCACAGTTTGCGGAACGGCGCGTCGGTGAAGCCGGCGAGCGGGGCGAGGACTGTTTTCGGACGGCGGGGCAGGCTCATTCGCGCGGTCCTTCCTTGGCGCGCGGCGTCGGCGCGTTTTTGCCGGAGACCTCAACCCATGTCAAGTCGAACGGTTCGTCGGGATCGCCGGTGGAGCGGCGCATGTAGCGCACCTTCACCGTTTCCGACGGTCTGCCGTCCGCGCCGCGCGCCTTTACAAGTTCGCCGTCCGGCGTGAACGAACCGGCGGAGGAGCCGTCGGCGCGGATGCGCAGGATTTCTTCGAGTTTGCCGTCCTTGCCGTATGTGTAGACGTCGGTCCAGTTTTTAGGAAGCGAGATTTCGGGATCGGAATATTTCCCGGACGGATTCGTGTAATTGACGGAAAGGATCCGTCCGTCCCCGTCGTACGAGCGCAGTTCGCGCGAGACCGGCAGGAAAGAGACGAACGAAGGCGCGCCCCAGCCAGACCCGGCCGTCTTCGCGAAACACGCAACGTCCACGCGCGCGCGCAGGCGGCGGCGGTCGAGCAGCAGCTTCGCCCGCGCCCCTCCGGATCCTTCATCCACCGTTATGCGGGCGGCGGAAGCATCGCCGTGCGTAACGCGCCACGCGAACTCCGCCGTCTCGCCTGGCGCAGCGCCGATCGCGGCGGCCGAAAGGGAAAACTCGCGGACGCCCTCCGGCGCGCGCAGGACAAAGCAGGAGGAAAACGGAGTGATGCAGAAAGGCTCCGGCGCGATGTCGGGATAATCGAGGCCCGGCATCGGCAGACGGCCTTTCGGCGGATTGATTTCGATGAAATCGAGTTTGACCGCGGGAGGTATCGCATCCGGCGCGAGCGCATGGGCGGCTTCGACGAGTTTGCGGGCGTCTATCGCCTTCGTGTCGAAGACCGTGGGGTTCGCCTCCGGCGACAGGATGCTTTCCGCGCCGCGCACGGACTTTCGCAGCAGACATTGCATGACAGGGGCGAAAAGACCCCGGCGCAGGATTTCCTTTTTCGCGTCCGGGCGCAGCGCGGCGGAGGCGGAAAGCAGCATTTCGAGGAGCGGCCGGTCCGACCACGACTCGCCTTTCGTGATGAAGACGCAGGGCGTGGCGGCGGGAAAGACGTCGCCGGCTTTTCCGCCGAAGTCTTTGCTGGCCGGAAACACGTTGATCTGGTTTGACAGATACAGCGCGGAAAGACGCGCGGACAAGATGCGGTCCGCCATCCACGCCCTTGGAAGCGAGCGCCAGCGCGGGCCCTTGGCGTAGGCGCGCGAACAGTTAGTGAAAAGCGCGAAGCCGGACGGGAGCGCCGCTATCGGCGGACACGTTCCGAGGCCGCGCTTCACGCCTTCGCCGTCGAACGAAACCGTGGACAGGAGCGGAAATCTGCGCACGTCTATGCGCGAATGCCCGCCGTCGCGGTTCATGTAGAAGTCGCCGGCGTTGCCGGCGGCCGAGCCTTCGGCAATCCACCGTCTGACGGTTTCCGCGCAAGGGCCCTTGCGGGACTCCTCGCGGGCGGAGGCGCCGGACGGCATGGAAAGTTCGAGCGACGCCGCCAGGATTCCAAGATCGTAGTTCCAGGTGAAATTCCTTTCCCCGAGAACCGCGGAGCCGCCCGCTTCGCAGCGCGCGGTCTCTCTCGCGACCGGCACGGTCGCGGGGATTTCGCGGCGCTCCGCCATGCCGCGCGCCTTCTCAAGAACGGCGGCGAAGCGCGCACTCGTCCGCAGCGGAGCGAGATCTTCGTCGGAAACCACGGTCTGCGGATCCGCGAAGCCGAGTTCCACGGCTTTTTCGAGTTCTTCGAGCGCGGCGGCGCTTTCGCCTTTGCGCGAAAGCGCGCACGCGAGATTGTAGCGCCAGTGCGGGTCGGTGGGGTCGAGAGCCTTTCCGGCGCGCGAAATCCGTTCCATTCCGTTCCAGTCGCGCAGCAGGACGGATCTTGCAAGCGCGGCGCGCAGCGCGGAATGCCGCGCGAAAAGCGCGGGGCAGTCGTAGGAGGGGGCGGCGCAGAGAGAAAGCGCCGCGGCGCAGATGGATGCGATGGCGAAAATGCGCATATTCAATAGAACACTTTCCACAGGAACAGGCCGCAGGCCGGCGCGGTAGGCACGCGCGCCGTGCGCGGCGCGGCTTCATCAAGCAGTTCGGACACGGATTCGGGTTTTTCCGAACCGCGCCCCACGCGCAGCAGGTAGCCGACCATGGATCTGACCTGCTTGTAGAGAAAGCCGTCGCCGCGGACCGCAAACGAGATGCGCGGGCCGGAGCGCTTGACGGAGAACGAGGAGATATAGCGGACGGTCGTAAAAAGCTCGCGGTGCGGATTGGCCGAAAACGGCGCAAAATCGTGGTTGCCGCAGAAGCGCGAAGCGGCGTCCTGCATGGCGTCCGCGTCAAGCGGCTTGTGGTCCCACGCCCAGAACGGGCGCATCACCGGCGGGAGGATCGGCGCGTTGTACAGGAAATACCTGTACTCCTTGCCCTTTGCCGAGCGGCGCGCGTCGAAATCCGGCGCGACGATCGCGGCGGACGTCACGCGTATATCCTCCGGCAGGCGCGTATTCATGGCGCGCACCATCGAAGCCGGCGGAATCGGCTTGGGGCAGTCGAAATGGACGATTTGCGCGCGCGCGTGGACGCCTGCGTCCGTGCGGCCGGAGCCGTTCACGCGCACCTGTTCGCAAGCGAGATACGAAGCCGCCTTTTCGAGTTCGCCCTGTATCGAAGGCCCTTGATTCTGAATCTGGAAACCCAAATAGGCCGTACCGTCGTATGCGACGGCGAGTTTGTAGCGCGCCATCAGCGGCTCCCCTCCGCCGCCTCGAGCGCGGCGGCGAGGCGTTTCATGCAGTCGAGCCTGCCGCGCGGCGCTACGAGCACTCCGCGCGGCGTGGCCACGGCAACGACGTCTTTCATCCCGATCACGCCGAGCGGAACGCCGGACGACACGAGAATGCAGCCTTCGGAATCCACCGCCGCCACCGGGCGGCCGAAAACGGTGTTGCCGAGGGCGTCGCGCCCGAACTCGCGTTCCATCGCCGCCCAGGAGCCGACATCGTCCCATCCGGCGTCCGCGGCAACGGCCTCGATGCCGTCGAGCTTTTCCAGGACGGCGTAGTCGAACGATATCTTCGGCAGGCTGGGATAAACGGCGTCCATGGCGCGTTTCCGCGCGGCGGGGCTTTTCGCGCCCGCCTCGACGGCGGGGAGCAGCTCCGGGGCGTGCTTCGCGAACGCGTTTTCGAGAACGCGCTCCGTCCATGTGAAAATCCCGGCGTTCCAGACGAATCTGCCGGAAGCGACATATTCCGCCGCGGTGCGGGCGTCCGGCTTTTCCACGAAGCGCGACACGCGACATGCCTTGTTTTCGCGCGGTTCGCCGGCGAGTTCGATATATCCGAACTCGCAGGCGGGGCGGTCCGGCCGCACGCCGACCAGCGCGAGAGCGCCCCTGCGCGCCGATGCGACGCACGCGCGCAAGGCGCGGCGGAACGCGGGCTCGTCGCGCACCACGGAATCCGCCGGAAGGGCGATGCCGACGGCGTCCGGGCCGCCGGCGCGTTTCACGAGGCCGCAGGCCGCGGCCATCGCGGCGGCGGTGTCGCGGCGGCAAGGTTCGCCCACTATGTTTCCAGCCGGGACGGCGGGCAGTTCCCTGCGCGTAGCCGGCACAAACTTCGCCGCCGTGACCACGAAGACGTTCTCCGGCGGCACGATTCCCTTCAGCCGCTCCACAGCGCGGCGGATCAGCGAAACGCCTCCGAAGATGTCGAGGAACTGCTTGGGCCGTTCCTTCGTCGAGAACGGCCAGAATCTTTCGCCGTTTCCGCCGGCGAGTATTATCGCGTATATAGAAGTTTTTGACACTTTGCGCTGTCTCCCGGCGGCAATTATAGCAAAGCGGCGGCGCGCCGCCAACGCCGGGTTTGCGGCGAGTGCGGGCGTTTGGTAAAATATCAGGCGTTTCTTTTTCCTTTGCAGAAAAGCGGAAAGCAGGTCGAAATGTTTCTATTCTCCAAAAAGGACGGCGCCGGGAACGCGTTCTTCACGAAAGCGGACTGGCTTTCGTTCTGGGGCGCCACGCTCGTCTCCCTCGGCGTGTACACTTTGACTCTCGGCCCGAGCGTAGGGCTTGAAGACTCGGGCGAACTCGCCACGGCCGGCAACTTCCTGGGCGTGCCGCATCCCCCGGGCTATCCGCTCTGGACGATGTTCGCGTGGCTTTTCTGCCGCGCGTTCGACTGGCTGACGTATCTGGGGCATCCAACCCCGGCGTGGTCGATTTCCTTCATGAGCGCCGTGTTCGGCGCGTTCGCGGCGGGATGCACCGCGATGCTGATCACGTCCTCGGCGCGCGACATGCTGCGCGGCGCGGCGGGCGAAGGCGCGTCGGAACGGCACAGAGAGGCGATGGCCGTCGCGGCGGGTCTCGGCGGGTCGCTCGTTTTCGCGTTCTCGCCGGTCATGTGGTCGCAGTCGACAATCGTCGAAATCTATTCGCTCAACGCGCTTTTCCTGATGTGGGTGCTGCTGCTGACGTACCGGTGGATGAGAAAACCGTCCGACAAGATACTCTGGCTGACAGCGTTCATTTTCGGACTCGGCCTAACCAACTACCAGGTACTCCTGTTCGCCGCGGTTCCGCTTGTGTTCGTGATACTGGTTTCGGACGTGGCGCTGTTCCGCGATTTTGCGATCATGCTGATTCCAGCGGGGCTTACGGCGCAGCTGCTAAAAATGGTTTCGCTTGAACGCGCCTCCAGGGACATGACATCCGGCGTGATTGCGAAGCACTGGCCCTGGGGCCAGACGCTGAACAGCATGAGAGTGCCGGACCAGTCCATTCCAGGCGTTTTCAAAGACGTCGTTTCGCAAAGCACCTCGCTATGCCACGCGGGCGACACCATAATCCCCGAGACGCCGGACGAAACGCTGCTGTGGGCGGCGGCCGCGCTTGCGGTTCTCGCCGCCGTCGCCGGTTTCGCCGCGAAGAAGTTCTTCGCGAACCGGCCCGGCGCGCGCAAAGACCTGCCCGCTCTTGTCGCCGCGGGGACGGCCGGGCTGGGCGCGCTCGCCGCGCTCGCATCCACATTCGTCACGTCGCCCGCGATATGGCTCGGCAGCGGACCGTCCGCGAAAATAGTCGGCGGAGTCAGGGAGACCATGCGCCACTGGCCGCCGTCCAATCTCGATTCCGCGCCGCTGTGGGATCCGCGCGGATACGCCGCCATAGCCGCGACGGTCTGCCTGTGCATCGCGGCCGCGCTATACCTCGCCTTTACGGTGGAGAAGAAACTTTCCGAAGCGTTCCGCACGACGGAGGGGAAGGCCGCGTTCGCGGTAATGTCCGTTTCCGCCGCCGCCGCGGTTCTGATACCGCTCGTATTCGTAGACATGGCCGGATTCAACGATTTCAACCCCGACAACGCCGCATCGTGGACGGTTCCGGCCGTATCGCTCGCCGTAGGCGTAGCCGCCATGCTTGCGATGTCGTACGCCCTGCCGCGCGGGCTGCTTTTTTCCATTCCGGCCGCCGCCGTGCAGATTTCGCTTTTCACCCTGGCGTACAAAGGCGCGATGACGGGCCTCACGGATCCCAACACGTGGTGGTTCCGCTGGCCGCTGATATGGAACTTCGCGATACTGGGGCTGGCGTGGGCGACGCTCCCCAACGGGCGCAGGGTCGCGTTCGCGGCGCTCTTCGCGGAACTTGGCGTAAGCTTCTACGCCTACATGCCGATCGTCTCCGATCTGCGCAACCCGCCGATGAACTGGGGCTATCCGCGCACATGGGAAGGTTTCAAGCACGCGCTGATGCGCGGGCAGTACGAAGAGATAAGCTTCTCGGACGGCGGGTTCAAACGGCTGATGGAGCAGTTCGGTTTCTACCTGACCGATTTGCGCGTGCAGTTTACGCTCGTGGCGGCGACGCTCGCGCTTATCCCGTTCGCCGCATGGCGGCTGAGGCTGCGCGGCGGGAAGACCGTGAAAGCCGTGAATTTCGCGGCGGCCCTGTACCTTGCGGTGGCCGCGCTTGTGGTGGCGTCCGAAATCTCCGGCGGCGAACCGCCGTGGCGCATCGACAAATGGCTGATTCTCGCCATCGGCCTTCTCGTGCTCGTCGGCGCGATTACAGTGGTTCTGCGTCAAGGCGCAATCCTCTTGAACCGCCTGTTCTGCGCCGTAAAAGGCGGCAAGGCGGTCGACCCGCCGGCACCCGCGGAGGGGATTGCGGTTTCGGTGGACGACACGTGCCAGCGCTGGCTGCTGGGCACGGGAGTGTGCTTCTTCATGATGAGCTTCGTCCTGATCGCCCTCGCGAACGTAAAGGGCGACGTCCAGGACGGCTTCATCCAGAAAGTGAAGTTCATATCTTCGCACGGGATTTTCTCCATCTGGATAGGCTACGGGCTGGCATTCGGCCTTGCGGTGGCGAACCGCTGGACGGCGCCGCTCCTGCGGAACTCCCCGTTCCGCCGCGCCGTCTCCGCAGCGTTCCTCGCGGCCGCCGTCCTGACGTGCGTGATTCCGGTGTGGGAAAACTACACGAACGACAACCTGATCAAACTCATGGGCAGCGCCGAGCAGAACGGACACACGTTCGGCTGGCAGTTCGGCGCGTACCAGCTTGAAGGAGAACGCGCGATTTCGCGCGAACTTTCGGCTGACGAAGAACCGCTTCCGAACCCCGACTGGCCCAAGCCGATGGATCCGGGCGCGCTCTTCTTCGGCGGAACGGATCCGGGGCGTTTCGTCCCGACATACATGATCTACGCGGCGGACTTCCGCCCGGACGTACACCTGATAACCCAGAACGCCCTTGCCGACGGCACGTACATGTCTGTGGAGCGCGACCTTTACGGGCACGACATCTGGATTCCGGACACCGATGACGTGCAGGAGGCGTTCGAGCGGTACCGGAACGAATTCGGCGGGGACGGCGAAAACGGGCGTCTCCAGGTCACCGGCGCGCAGAACGTGATGAAGATCAACGCCATCCTCGCGCGCATGATGTTCGACCACGAACGCCTGCGCCGCTCCTTCTACATCGAAGAGAGCTACCAGATACCGTGGATGTATCCGTACCTTGAACCGCACGGTCTGATAATGCAGATATCGAGCGACGTGTCGCGAGACGGGAAACCCGCTTCCGCGATACCGGTCTCCGACGCGACGGTGCGCGCGGACATGGATTTCTGGGACTGGTACGGCAGGCGGCTGCTGCGCGATCCGGCCTTCAAGCGCGACTTCGCCGCGCAGAAGGCGTTCGCGAAACTCAGAACCGCCATTTCGGGAGTGTACTTCGAGCGCGGCCGCCGCGCCGAAGCCGAACAGGCCTTGCGCGAAGCATGCCATCTCTACCCCATTTCCCCCGAATCGGTCTTCAGGACGTTCCAGACGGTCCTCACGCGCGAACCGCATCTCCACGCATCGTACGCCAAGACGGCGATGAAAGACGGACGCATGCAGGCTCCGCGCCTGACGGGTCTCGTGAATCCGGACGGGATGGACCGCCTGCTGCTGGCGATTTCGTTCATGCACGGACAGGATCCCAACAACGCAGTCGCCGCCACGCTCTGCCGCAAGGTCGAGCGTCTTGCGGAACTTCAGGAGAAATTCGCGGCGGCCGGAAAACTCGCCACCGGCGAATACGCCGAAATGTCCACGCTTTTCCGCGACATCTCCCGCTTCGATCTTGCGCTGCACTTCGCCGAACGCGTGGCGGACGACGGGAAATTCATCGAGCCGGGACCCGTTGCGGAATGTCTGGAAACGGCCATGTTCTCGCAATCCGCAGGACTGCGCGCGGAACTGGCGAGCCGCATCCGCAGGGCCGCGGCGTCGGGCAAGCACGCGGCCTGGTTCAAAGATCCGGACAACGACGCCAAACTGCGCCTTGCGGCGGAGGCGGCCCTCTCCGTGGCGCTCGACGTATCCCGCTCGTCCGTGCAATCGAAAGACGCCGTCGCGAACACGTGCATCAACGACGCCGAGGCGCTGTTCCGGCTGAGGTCCGCGAATATCGCGGCCCGGAAGGATTTCGCCGCGTTTCTGCAAATAGCGGACTTCTGCCGCAAAATCGTGAAACTCGAGAGCGAAAATCCGCAGAGCGCGGTTTCGACGGCCGCAAAACGCATCGCGCAGCGCGCGATTTCGGGGGCGGCGCCGTTCATCGACGCGCAAGACTCGTTGAGCACGCTCATCCAGTTCGCCAACCACGCGGCGGCTTTCGGCAATCCCAGAGAGCACGAGGCCGCATTGCGCCGCGCCGTGACAGTGGACGAGGCGACGATGCGCAAACTTGTCGGAGACGGCATGGTGGAAGCGCTCAAACGCCGGCCCGCGCCGGGCGCAAGAGCCCCGGCCGGAACGGGACTGAACAGATACTGACGAAAACGCAAAAAACGCCAAAATGAAAATAAAACGACGAGTCGGGCGCGAAAGGGCGCTGCAGCTTCTTTGCCAGTTCGACATGAATCCGCCGCAGGACATCGACGCCGCGATAAAGGGATTTTGGGAACTTGAACAATCCGCGGCCGACGAAGACACGAGCCTGAACGCTCAAGACGGCGGGCTGCCGGGGGCGGAAATCCGCGGCGCCGCCGCGCTGCCGCCTGAAGAGCGCGCTTTCACGGAAGAGCGCGCGCGCGGCGCGTGGGAAGCCCGCAAAGAACTCGACGCTCTGCTCGAAAACGTGATCAAGAACTGGGAAATCTACAGGCTCGGAACAGTCGAGCGCAACACGCTGCGTCTGGGCGCGTGGGAAATCCTGAACAAGCGGGAGGTTCCGTCCGCCGTGGTAGTGAACGAAGCGGTGGACCTTGCGAAGTATTTCTCGTCGTCGGGAGCCGGACGCTTCGTGAACGGAGTGCTCGACAAGATCGTGCACGAAAGGCGCAACGGACGCGGCAAACCGGAATCCGCCGCGGAGAAGGCGGACGCGGAATGAGAAATTCCGTCCAGGAAGATGCATTTTTCCTTGAAAGGGCGCTGTCGCTCGCGCGGCGCGGCGAGGGGCGCACGCGACCGAATCCGCCGGTAGGCGCGGTTATCGTGTCGGACGGCAAGATCGCCGGCGAAGGATGGCACCGGCGCTGCGGCGGCGACCACGCCGAAACCGCGGCGCTGAAAGACGCCGCGCCGATGTCCGCCGCAGCGGCCCGCGGCGCGACGATGTATGTTTCGCTGGAACCGTGTTCGAAGGCGGGGCGCGTCGGAGCGTGCACGGATGCGATAGCCGCGTCCGGCGTGAAGCGCGTGGTGTACGCGCTGCCGGATCCAAACCCGGCGAACAGGGGGAAGGCGCGGAAGGCGCTTGCAAGGCACGGAATAGAATGTACGCTTTTCAAGGGCGACCGCAGAGTGGCGGAAGAGGCGGCCGCTCTGATCGCACCTTTCGCGAAGACGATACGCACTGGACTTCCGTACGTGACGGTGAAAATCGCGATGTCGCTCGACGGGCGCATCTGCGACGGCGCCGGGAACGCGAAGTGGATATCGAGCGAAAATGCGCGCCGGCGGACGGGACTTCTGCGCGCGCGGGCGGACGCCGTGATGGTAGGCGCCGGGACGCTGCGGGCGGACGACCCGTCGCTGCTTTCGCGCACAAAACCCAATCCGGGGCTTCTGCGCATAATCGCGACGTCCGGGCGGCGTCCGCTTCCGCCCGGGGCGCAAGTCTTCAACGACGGCGCAAGAGGACGCACCGTCATCCTTTGCGCGGGGCGGAAGACTCTTCCGCCCGCAACGGCAAGGCTGGCCGCGGAAAAAGGCCTGCTGGCCGCAATCGCCGCACCGTCCCTCGAAGAAGGCCTGCGCGAAATTTACAGACGCACGGGCGCGATGCACATCCTGTGCGAAGGCGGCATGAAACTGGCGGTGTCGCTGGCCGAAGCAGGACTCGCGGACGCGTGGCTGGCCGTAATCGCGCCGAAAGTCGTCGGTTCGCGGAAAATCGCGGACGCCGCAAAAATAGAATCGGCCGCCGTGCTGCCGGACTTTCCGGCCGGCGGCGGAACGTTTACGGACATTTCGATTTTGAACGATCCGCCGGCGCGGGAGCGCCGCCGGAAAACAGGAGAGACAGACAATGCCTGAACAAGACGGCGGACAGCCCCTTTCCAACGTGCGCAACATCGGCGTCGTGGCGCATATCGACGCGGGAAAGACCACGACGACGGAGCGCATACTTTTCTACACCGGGCGCATACACCGCCCGGGCGAAGTCCACGAAGGCAACACCACCACGGACTTCATGGTGCAGGAAAAAGAGCGTGGGATAACCATACAATCCGCGGCGATATCGTGCGAATGGAAAGGCTGCGCGATAAACCTGATCGACACCCCCGGACACGTGGATTTCACCATGGAAGTCGAACGCTCGCTGCGCGTGCTCGACGGCGCGGTGTGCGTATTCTGCGCGGTGGGCGGGGTCCAGCCGCAGAGCGAAACGGTGTGGCGCCAGGCGGACCGCTACGGCGTGCCGCGCATCGCGTTCGTCAACAAGATGGACCGCATGGGCGCGGACTTCATGCGGGTAGTCTCCGAAATCCGCGAGAAACTGCGCGCGCGGGCGCTTCCGGTCGAACTGCCGGTCGGCCGCGAAGAAGATTTCAAGGGCGTGATAGATCTCCTCGAAATGAAGTCGGTCGTATTCGACGAAGCGAGCGAGGGGAAGAATTTCTCCGTGGGCGAAATCCCGGCGGAGCTGGCGGACGACGCCGCGCTCGCGCGGGCGGAACTCTGCGAATCGGTCGCCGACCTCGACGAAGATTCGGTGGAGCCGTTCCTCGAGAACGGGACGCTTTCGGCGGAACAGCTCCGCGCGGCGCTGCGCCGCATAACGGTTTCCGGCAAGGGTGTGCCGGTGCTGTGCGGCAGTTCCCTGCGCGACAAGGGCATACAGCCGCTGCTCGACGCCGTGGCCGCATATCTTCCATGTCCGTACGACAGGCCGAGCGTGGAGGCGACGGATCTGAAGAGCGGCGAGAAAACAGTGCGCCGCCAGAGCGACCGCGAACCGCTCGCTTCGCTCGTTTTCAAGATTTCCTCCGACTCGTACGTCGGGAGGCTTTTCTTCGTGCGCGTGTATTCAGGCTCGCTGAAAAAAGGCGCGAACGTCTACAATCCGCGCACGCGGAAACGCGAACGCATCTTGAAAATCGTGCGGCTGTTCGCCGACCAGCGGCAGGAGATCGACGAGCTGAAAGCGGGCGACATCGGCGCGGTCGTAGGACTGAAAGACTGCACCACGGGCGACACGCTCTGCGCGGAGATGAAGCCGTGCTATCTGGAGCGGATAACCGCGCCGCAGCCTGTGATGTTCCTCGCGGTGGAGCCGAAATCGCAGGCGGACAAGGACAAGCTCGTTTCCGCGCTTGAACAGCTCGCGGCGGAAGATCCCACCTGCCAGGTGCGCACCGACGAAGAGACCGGGCAGCTCATACTGTCCGGCATGGGCGAACTGCATCTTGAAATCCTCGTAGACAGGCTGAAACGCGAATTCCGCTGTTCCGCCAATGTCGGAAAGCCGATGGTCTCCTACGCGGAAACAGTGACGGCGGAAGGCCGGTCTGAGTACATGTTCGACCGCGAACTCGGCGGCAAGCGCCACGCGGTGAAACTTTCGGTGCGGGTGTCGCCGCTCGAGCGCGGCAAAGGGCGCAAGACCGAAGTGTCTCGCGCGGTGCGCAACGCGCTTCCAGATCCGGCGCTTGCCGACTGCATCGAGCAGGGGCTTTCGGACGGCATTCTCACGGGAGTGCTTGCGCGCTATCCCATGACAGACATCCTTGCGGAGGCTGTCGCAGTGGAAATCGTCGATCCCGAGGCGTCGGACGAAATCGCTCTGCGCGGCGCGGCGGTGATGGGCTTCCGCGAAGCGGCCGAGGCGGCAAAGCCGGAATTTCTCGAGCCGATAATGAAACTTGAAATCACCGTTCCGCCGGAATCGATGGGCGCGGTGCTCGGCGACCTCAACGCGAGACGCGGCACGGTGCTCGGCACGTCCGCGCGCGGAGACATGCAGATAGTATCGGCGCAGGTTCCGCTTGCCAGCCTGTTCGGATACGCCACGGCGATACGTTCGCTGACGAAAGGCCGCGCGGGATATTCCATGGAGCCGGACGAATTCGCCGTGACGCCGCGCGCGGTGCGCGAAGAACTCCTGTCGCGCTGACGGCCGGAGCCGCGCGGCGGGGCACCGTCACTTCGGCGAGGCGGGAAGAGACGAGAGCGCCAGGCACGCCTCGTACTGCGAAAGCGGGGATATCGCCACGGCCACACCCTCGCGCGCGGCGGCCGCTTTCATGTCGTCCGGCGCCGGGCGGCTGTGGCACAGCACTATCGCCTTTATTCCGGCGAGGGTGCAAACCGCTATCGTGTTCAGGTGGTTCTGGATCGTAATCAGAACCGAACCGTCCGGGGCGTGGCCCATGACGTCGGAAAGGAGATCCGAAGAATACGCGCACGAAACATCGGGCGAGATTTCCGGCGGCGTGGCGGACGAGCCTTTCACAAGCCTGAGTATTTCGGAAAAATTCACGCTCTGTCCTTTCCGCCGCCGGCGGCGTTCGGCGCGGCGCCGTCCGCGGCAGGCGGACCGGGCGGATCCAGGTTGAACGTGCAGACGACCGTAGTGCCTTTGCCCATGGTGGAGGTTATGTCGAAGCGGTCGGACACGCGCTTTGAATTCGCAAGACCCATTCCCGCGCCGAAACCGAGCGAGCGGATCCAGTCGTTGGCCGTGGAAGTTCCGTCCTGGCAGGCCCAGACTATGTCGGGAATGCCGGGGCCGGTGTCTTTGGCGGTCACCGTGGCCGTGCCGTCGGCGATCATGAACGTGAGAGTTCCGCCGAAGGAATGTATGCAGATGTTTATTTCAAGTTCGTACGCGGCGACCGCTATCCGGCGCGCGAGGCGCGTGTCGAATTTGTGTTCGCGCAGCAGGCGCTTTATGTCGTTCGCCGCCTTGCCGGCGTTTTCGAGATCGTTGTGCACCACCTGGTATTCGCGGCACGCGTAGAGCGAATCGCCGGCGGGGGGATCTTCCGGAGCGGCTTTGCTTTCAAGCTTGTTTATCGCCACGGTCAATTCGTATAGAAGCGCCCGGGTGACGTCGCGCTGCGATATCAGCCCCACAAGCTGGTGGTGCTTGTCGAGAACCGGAAAACGGTTGTATTTGTAGTTCTCGAAATAGCGCAGGGCGAAAGCTATGGGCATGTCGGCTTCAAGCACGATCAAGTGGGTGGACATGTGCTTCGCGCACAGGTCGTCTATCCAGCCGCCCGTAAGCGCGCGGATGATGTCGTCCACCGAGACGATTCCGTAGAGCCGTCCGTTTTCCGCGATCGGGATTCCGGATATGTGGTTCTTGCGCATCAGTTCCTGCGCGCGGCTCATGGTGTCGCGGCGGGAAAGTATCACAAACTCCTTGCGCATCACGTCGCGCACTTTCATGCGCTGGAGAAGCTCCATTATGACGAGCGGAGACTCCCCGCCGACCGTCGTGGGGATGGCGGTGCGCCTGTCTATCACCTCGTCGTCCGACGGGTGGGGAGGCGGCAGTATCACGGGCATCTTCGCCGCGTCAGCCATTCTTTTCCGCTTCGAGCGCGGCGTGCAGGCGCACGCACGATTCGTATTTCGAAAGCGGCGACGAAACAAGCGCGATGTTCAGCTGTTTCGAAACCGCGAGCATCGACGCGGGAAGCGGTTTGGAATCGTGTATCACGACGCCGGACGCGCCTACCACGTGGGCCGTGCGCAGAACCTGGTCGGACGCGAGCGAAGAAAGAAGGAGCATGTCCTCGGCGTCTACGAGCAGGACGTCGCTCATCAGGTCCGACGCAACCACGGCGCCGACCGTGCGATCCGCCGCGGCCTCTCCGGCCACGACGCTTCCGTCTAATGTTTCGGCTACTTGGGCGATAGTCATGGCGCAAGTATACATTATCCCCAGCCGGCGGGCAACATCGCACCGCGGCCGGATCGCGGTTCAGTCGCGCGCGGGGCGCGCCTTGCGGAGAATCAGGAGCGCGATTTCGGGATCGTTGAAGAAACGGATCGGAAATCCGGCCCACTGCCCGGAGCCGCCGGACACGTAAACCGTTCTGCCGTCTTCACGCCTGTAGACGCCCCGCACCATTCCGTCGTTGAAACGTTCCACAAGCGCGGCCATTCCCGGAGCGACGCCGCCGTGCGTGTGGCCGGAAAGCTGCAAATCGAAACGCTCCTCCATGCCGCGCCCTGCGAGCAACCGGTAATCTTCGAAAGGCCTGTGCTGGAGAAGTATCCTGAACTCGCCGTTCGTCGCGGGCGCCACCGCCGCATCCGGATCCGGCAGCGGACGGCCGGAGAATCTGCACACACTGTCGGGCACTCCGGCGACGGCAAGCCCCTCGCGCGGAAAAACGCACTCGTTTTCCATCAATCCGATTCCAAGCCGGCGGTAGAGGGCGAACCATCCATCCGTGTCGAAATAGTATTCGTGGTTGCCGCTCACGGCGAGAACGCCGTCCTTCGCCCTGAGCGCCGCGAGCGGCTCGATGTTAGCGCCCTGCAAACTGGAAAGCCCGTCCGCATAGTCGCCGGTGAGGCATATCAAATCGGCGCCGAGCGCGTTGGCGCGCTCGACAATCGCCTCGGTGCGGCTGCGCGGCGCCGCCGCGCAGGCGTGCACGTCCGTTATATGCACTATCCTGTAGCCGTCGAGCGACTCGGGCAGATTTTCGAAAGACAGTTCAACCGTCCGCACTTCGGGCGGTTTGACGCCGTTCCACACTCCGGCCGCGGCCGCGCCCCACGCAATCGCCGGCAGTCCGGCGAGCCACGCGACGCGTCCGGCCCTGCGCGACAGCGCCTTTTTCACAAGCCGGCGGAAAGGCAGCATGGCGACGGACAGGCCGCACAGGATGCATACGCCGGAATAGACCCAGTTCCACGCCCAGATGACGGGCGCGGGCAGTTCGGGGGCGAATGCGTCGCCGCCAAGCAGCGCAAAAAAAAGGAACTTCGCGGCGCCGGCGAAGAGCACGACAGCCCAGACCGCCTTTGCACGCGCGCTCCGCACCGCGCCCCTCGCGAAAAACAGCATCGCAAGGGTCGCGAACAGGAAAGGCAGAACGGTGAATATCGTCTTGAAAAACACGACTGCTCGGCTCCGGAGGCGGACTGGCGTCAGTACAGCAGGAATTTCATCATCTCGGACGAAGTTTTGCAGGACGACAGGCGCGCGATGCCGTCGTTTTCGCGCAGTTTCCGGCTGAGATACGACATCACGCGCAGGTGGGGGGCGGAGCCCTGCGAGGGAGCGATGGTGAGAACCACGATCCGGACCGGTCCGTTGTCTATGGTGGGATAGCCGGGTATACCGTGCTCGTTCCCTACGATCGCGACAGCGCCCACGAGATCCTTCACGGCGTCGGTGCGGCCGTGGGGAACGGCGAGCCCGCGGTCAAGCCCCGTGGACATCGCGTTTTCGCGGGTCATCACGGCTTCTTTCGCCTTCGCCGCGTCTGTTATCGCGGCGGGATTCGTCTTGACGATTTCCGCTATCATCTTTTCCACGAGATCGTCAACCGACGAAGCGTCTATGCGCGGAATGGCGATAAACCTGCGGATGCAGTGCAGAACGTCGGAATCCCCGGAGAGCCTGGCCTTCTGGCCTTCCTTCATGAAAGACGCTATTTCGCCGGATTTCAGCGGCTTGGCGAACTCCTGCGCGAGAGAATTCAGTTCAGTGCATATTTCGACTATAGCGGTGCCGATGAACGCCTCTTCTTCCGGCGTGCATTCGAATTCTATCGTGTCGCCCCGGCGGCGGGTCGTTATCTCGGCGGTGTCGCGCGACACGTGCCAGATGTCTTCCTCTGGATTCAGGAGCGACGTGAAGAAACCTTCGTTGCGGAACGCGGCGATCAGACGGTCGATCATAACGCGCGCGGCGTTGTCGCTGCCGAGTTTGAAAGATACGGGGCGGGAATCTTTCGTGCTGTCGAGGTCCTTCTTCGTGCCGGGGCGCTTGATGTTGAAAAGCGCCACGAGCGCCGGCGGAGCCACGAGCGTCGTCACGAGGGTCATCATGATGCCGATGCCGAACACCTTGCTGTCGAGATATCCCATCGAAAGGCCCATGCCGGCTATGATGAGCGCCACTTCGCCGCGCGGTATCATTCCGGAGCCGATGCGCAGCGCGCCTACCGTGTTGAACCCGCAGAAATACGCCGGGAGGGCGCATCCGAGTATTTTGGCGAGTATCGAAAGCGCGGTGTATATGGCGCCGAAAACGAGAACGTCGCGCGACGCGAGTTGCGAAAGATCCACGAGCATGCCCATCACGCAGAAGAATATCGGCACGAAGAACGTGTATATCGACTGCAGGTTCTCCTGTATCAAGTGGCGTATGTCTGTGCGCGAAAGCGCCAGCCCCATCACGTACGCGCCGATTATGAGCGAAAGATCCATCGCCTGGAAGACCGACGCTATTATCAGCGCCATGCCGAATGCGAGCGTCGCCACGGCCACCGGCGACTTGAAGAGCTTCAGGACGAACGAAATCTTGCGCGCGAGCGCGAGGCCGAGGACCGTGCCTATGAGCCACACGCCGAACGCCTTCGCCGCGACCATCCCCACGTCCCCCCACGGAAGGGAATGCGCGCCTGCGGCGCCCGCGCCAGCGCCGGACATGGATTTTATCACGCCCAGGCCGATCGCGAGCACGACGATGCCAAGGACGTCGTCTATCACCGCGCTCGCCATAATCGTGACGCCCTCGCGCGAATCCATCTTCTTGCGCTCGGACAGGATTCTCGCGGTTATCCCCACCGACGTCGCCGTGCCGAGTATGCCCATGAACAGGGCGGGCGGCGAAAACATGGAAAGATTGTCGAACATCGGAATCGGGATGAAATGGTGCAGCAGCGTGTCGCCGAGCCACGGAACGGGCATAGACGCGCACCAGTTGCCGAGCAGGAACGAGACCGCGACGCCGCCGAGCCCGATTATCAACCCCGCGAACGAATACTTCAAAAACATCTTGAAGTTCGTCTCGACGCCCGAAAGAAACAGCAGCACGACCGAGGCCACGGTGCATATCCCGTAGAGTTCTGTCGACACCGGGAAGTCCGCCGAACCGGCGGAAAGCGGGAAAATCCCGTGTTCGAAAACATCGAACCCCCACACCGTGAAACCGATTTTCCCGAGCGCGTACGGGCCTATGAGCACACCGGCGCCCAGTTCCCCTATCACACCGGGCATCCGCAGCACCGATGCAAGCATGCCGCCGAGTTTTGCGGCGAAAACTATTATGCCGATCTGCAGAACGAGAAACAGCATTTTGACCGTCATGCTCTTTTCGCGCGACGGCGGATTGATGAGATCGGCCTTGCACTCGCCCACGCATTTTTCGGTTTCGCCGTTTCCGGAAAGCGCATCCACCCTGCAAATGTATTCGCGCGGGACGAGACCTTCCAGTTTGCAGACGCGGTTGGTGGTGTTCACCGCCATGTCGAGCACCCGCTCCGTGGAGCCGGCGCGGTAGTCTTTGTACACGCCCACGCCCATTACATCGATATCGCACGGGAAACCGTTTTCCGCCGGCGTCAAAAGCAGCCTGAACCTGCGCGGCGCGCCATCGCCTATCGGCAGCCAGGATCGCGAAAACTGCCTGCCTGCGACGGCCGTGCCTATGACATTCGTCCTGCCGCCGGCCACCGCCATCACCGGCACCGCCTGGGCATCTCCGCTCCGCGGCGTTACAAGCGCGCGCAGCATGATTGAAACTGCGGGGCTGTCCACCCCTGTTATGTCGATTTCCGGCGAAAGAAGCCAAGAGTCGCCCATTTCGGCGTCGAGCCGCAGCGACCCCTCCTGCGTCGAAAAGCACAGATGCATCCCCTGCCAGCCGGAATGGTCCGCTATCGATTCAAGGTAGGACTCGGCGTCTTCCGATTCGCCGGACCGCGAAGGGGCGCCCCTGAACGACTCCCTCCAGACCGGCTCGCCAGCGCCCCCGCCAACGTTGCGCTCGTGGAACAGGGACACCTTGTACATCCGGCCGTCGGCCGCGCCGCTCCACGCCAGCGACAGGGACGAAGCGGTGCAATCGACCATTTCCACGCTGCCGCCGCCCGCAAGAGCAGAAAGTCCGGCGAGAACTGCGGCTAAAGTGCATATAGGTTTTCTGTAGGTTTTCATCGGCGGTGCATTAAGTGCGAAGGCGCAAGTATGCCTTGAACGGTAGGAAAAGGCAAACGGAAAAACCGCGTCTTCATTCGTCAAGCTCCAAAGTCGATTCGTATCCGCGCAGGACGTCCGGCAGCGGGAGAGGATATATGCCCATGGACTGGAGTTGGGCATTTGCCTTGAGCCAGTAGCCGTAGGCCTCCTCCTTGGCGGCCTTTCCGGCGGAGAGGCCGGCGCAAAGCCGGGAGAGATGCTTCCCGGCCCTGTCGCGGTACGACACTTCAAGTTTCTGCCGTTTTACGAGTCCGGCGACATAGCCGTCGATGTCGCCGCCCGCCGCAAGATAGGCGCGCAAATCGCTCTTTATTCCGGCCACTATGCGCTTGAGATCCGCAGTTTCGGTGAAATCCGTCTCCGCAATGCGGATCGGTTCGCGCAGGGCCGCATCGAATTCGGAATCGGCGGGGCGCGGAGCGTCTATGGCCGGGACGGGTCTTCCCGGTTCGGCGAACGCCGCCATCAGCCGTTCGGCGGCGTTTGCAAACGCCGCGGCGGCGGCCTCCACCCGGCGGCGGTCGCCGTTTATCGTCTGCCGCGCCAGCGGCTTGGCCGTGCGGAAAGCGACGGCGGGATTGGAAACCTCCGGAGGCGGCGCCGCGGTGGATTCGCCCGCTTCCTGCCGCGGGGAAACGCGCCGCCCGGCCAAAAACGCGGCGAGTCCGGCGGCAAGCGCGGCGAGAACGGCCGCAGCCGCGGCGACGCGCTTGCGAACGCCGCGGATCTCGCCATTCGCCTTCGATCCGTCGGCTGCCGCCACCTTGATCGCCTTGATGCCTTTTGCGCGCAGAGAAGCGAACACCTCTTCGCGCGAAGAAGCGTCCATCGCGTCCTCGTGCCGCACTCCGTCCGAGGTCTTATATGCGTAGACGAATTTCATCGTACGCCGGAAACGCCGGCTGCATGCAATCCGCAAATCATTTTTTTCCGGGCCGCGGTATCGCAAGGGCGTTGGACGGTCCGCGCTCCTTGGCTGCGTTGACCTCTTCCCAGATTGCCTTCTGCACGTCGTTCGCCGGTGCCGGGGCCCAGCCTTCGCGACATGCTTTGCGGTAGGTCGCTTCAACGTACGGGACCACCCCGAGCTGCTTCAGGTACCGGGTGCAGCGGTTCACGACATCCACCGGGAG
>Ga0310695_10003332_pt1 | contig 31822 bp, 23 predicted proteins | sample RumenRJG_04DNA_FD_203882 | JGI IMG/M metagenome (GOLD analysis project Ga0310695, IMG submission 203882) | Bovine rumen microbial communities from Lethbridge, Alberta, Canada - RJG_04 (v2) (version 2) | ecosystem: Host-associated > Mammals > Digestive system > Stomach > Rumen | place: Canada...
AGGATTCTAAATTCTTACATCCATTAAACATACCACTCATATCTGTAACCTTACTTGTATTCCATTTAGATATATCAGGTGGTAATGATTTTAAATTTTCACATCCTTTAAACATACCTTTCATATTTGTAACATTACTTGTATTCAAGTTATCTAAACCTTTTATTTCTGTTAATTTCTCACATCCACTAAACATATCACTCATATCTGTAACATTACTTGTATTCCAGTTATCGTTATTTAGTCCTACTATTTTTGTTAATGCCTTGCATCCCGAAAACATGTTCTTCATACTTTCTTTAAAATTATTTAAATCTAAACCTGATACATCTAATATTATTGAAGAATCATCATAATATTGCGATAGTATTTTCTTAATATCTTTATTCCATTTACGCGGTTTTATTGTTATAGTTTTACACTGTTTAAGTATAGCAGTACACACTGTAAAGTTCTGCCAGTTATTAAAAATAATTTCTTCTAGAGATCTACATCCAATAAACATATAACTCATATCAGTAACATTACTTGTATCCCACTTAGATATATCTGGTAATGATTTTAAGGATTTACAACAACAAAACATACTATACATATAAGTAACATTACCTGTATTCCATTTAGATATATCTGGTAATTCTGTTAATGCCTTACATCCATAAAACATACATCCCATATTTGTAACCTTACTTGTATCCCAGTTAGAAATATCTGGTAATTCTGTTAATGCCTTACATCTACAAAACATACCACTCATATTTATAACATTATTTGTTTTCCAGTTAGATATTTTTGGTAATGATTTTAAGGATTCACATTCCCAAAACATGGAACTCATATTTGTAACCTTACTTGTATTCCAGTAAGATATATCTGGTAATGATTTTAAGGATTCACACCAGGCAAACATATAGCTCATATCAGTAATGTTATTTGTATGCCAGTTGGAGATATTATCTGGTAATGATTTTAAGGATTCACAAGAAGAAAACAGCCAACTCATATCAGTAACATTTTCTGTATTCCAGTTAGAAATATCTGGTAATGATTTTAAGGATTTACACCAAGCAAACATATTACTCATATTAGTAACATTATCTGTTTTCCATTTTTCTAAACCTTTTATCTCTGTTAATTTCTCACATCCCCTAAACATATAACTCATATCAGTAACATTACTTGTATTCCAATTATCTAGTCCTACTATTTCTGTTAATTTTTCACATCCACAAAACATATAACTCATATCTGTAACATTCTCTGTATTCCAGTTTTCTCCAAATACTATTTTTGTTAATGCTTTACAGTTAGAAAACATGCTATTTATACTTGTTCCAATTTTTCCTAAATCTAAACCTGATACATTTAATGTTATTGAATAGTCTTCGCCATAATCTTTCCATAGTGTTTCCTTAATGCCTTTATTCCATGTACTCGTTTTTATTACTAGATTTTTACATTCTTTAAGTATAGCAGTACACACTTTAACGTTCCGCCAGTTATTAAAAATAATTTCTTCTAGAGATCTACATCCCTTAAACATACCTTCCATATTCTTAACACCACTTGTATCCCAGTTAGATATATCTGGTAATGATTTTAACGATTCACATTCCCAAAACATGGAACTCATATTCTTAACATTACTTGTATTCCATTTTGATATATCTGGTAAGGATTTTAATGATTTACACCAAGCAAACATACATCCCATATTTGTAACCTTACTTGTCTTCCATTTTGATATATCTGGTAATTCTGTTAATGCATTACATCCACAAAACATACTCCTCATATTTGTAACATTATTTGTTTTCCAGTTATATATATCAGGTAATGATTCTAATTTATTACATCTAAAAAACATACCACTCATATCAGCAACATTATCTGTATTCCATTTTGATATATCTGGTAATGATTTTAAGGATTCACATTCCCAAAACATGGAACTCATATTCTTAACATTGCTTGTATTCCATTTGGATATATCTTGTAAGGATTTTAAGGATTTACACCAAGCAAACATACATTTCATAGCAGTAACATTATCTGTTTTCCAGTTTTCCAGCCCTTCTATCTCTGTTAATTCTTTACATCCATAAAACATATAACTCATATCAGCAACATTACCCGTATTCCACTTATCTAAACCTTTTATTTCTGTTAACGCCCTACATCCATCAAACATGCTCCTCATATTAGTAACTTCTGTGGTGTTTGCAGAAATTATCTCTATTGAATAAGTGAAGTTTTTATCTATTGCAGTTTTATCTAAAGTGCTAAACAATGGGGCATATTCGTCTTGTTCGTTTTTCATGGTTGTTATATCGTTGACCAGAACATAATATGTTTTATTGCCTCCTTCTTTATTATTCTCCTCATTTATAATATTCTTCTCATTTATGATATTGTTATTGTTAGCCTTTCCACCAATCTCCTCCACTATGAAGTTTACATCTGAGTCTTCTACAATAAAAGCATTCAAATCTTGGTCTTTAATATTAATATTATTTCGCTCACCATTAATATTGTTTTCATCTTCGTTTATTTCATTGTTACTTTCTGCGGCTGTATTATGAATGTATTTCTTGTTTAGAATATCTTCTATTTTAAGTGATATGATCGTCTTTTCATCCTCGGGAGTAATTGTAATCTTAAAAAGCGTCCATTTCTTTTGCTTAGTATTTATCTTTATTTTCTCTCTTTTTTCCTTTGGTTCTACTATTTTTACTTGCGTTTCTTTACCTCCCTGATTGCCATTGTATGAACTAAAGAAATTATCAATAGGGAACGCATAACCGTTTATATATGGCACTCCATATACTTTATTGCTGCATAGCATAAAAACTGCTGTTAGTAGAAAATATGCTAGAGACTTCTTATTACTCAAAACCGTTGTATTCATATAGTTTATTTATAGTTTATATTTTATATTTTGTGCTAGTTATACGCGAAAGAATGTAAATGTACTATTCCAACTGTTACGAAAGTGTATTTTAATGCTCACAGATAGTAATCTAGGATTTAAAAAAAGAATATGTGCTAACAGGAAAGCTCTTATTCCTTTCTGATACACTTCTATTATGAGATAGCGGGGATGCTTAGTGCTGAAATACACTCATCACAGATTATATAAAACATGCTCAGAGATATTACTTAAATTTAGCAGGTATGTTTTTTAAATTCGTGCATCCATCAAACATACCATACTTATTCTTAACATTATCTGTTTTCCAGTTTTCTAGCCCTTCTATCTCTGTTAATTCTTTACATCCATAAAACATATAACTCATATTAGTAACATTCTTTGTATTCCATTTATATGTATCAGGCAAATTTGGTAATGAAGAACAATTATAAAACATATAACTCATATTCTTAACATTCTTTGTGTTCCATTCTACTAAACCTCCTATCATTATTAAATTCTCACATTCACAAAACATACGACTCATATTTTTAACCTTATTCGTATTCCATGATATATCTGGTAAAATTTTTAATGCCTTACATCCAGAAAACATATCACTCATATCAGTAACTTCCTCTGTCTTCCAGTTTCCTAAACCTTTTATTTCTATTAAATTCTTACATCCCATAAACATATTGCTCATATTTTTAACATTCTTTGTATTCCAATTATCTAGTCCTACTATTTCTGTTAATTTCTTACATCCACAAAACATATCACTCATATCTGTAACATTCTCTGTATCCCAGTTTTCTCCCAATACTATTTTTGTTAATGCATTACATCCAAAAAACATGCCCTTCATACTTGTTCCAATTTTACTTAAATCTAAACCTGACACATTTAATGTTATTGAAGAGTCTTTGCCATAGTCTTGCGTTAGTATTTCCTTAAAATATTTTAAATTATTCGTTTTTATTGTTATAGTTTTACACTGATTAAGTATAGCGATACACATTCTAAGGTCCTGCAAATTATCAAAATTTATTTTTATTGATGCATCACAATTATCAAACATATTAGTCATATTCTCAACCTTACCTATATTCCATTTTGATATATCTGGTAAAGATTTTAAGGAACTACATCCACTAAACATCCAACTCATATCTTTAACATTATCTGTTTTCCAGTTAGAAATATCAGGTAATTTCTCTAACTTATTACACTTATAAAACATACCATTCATATCAATAACATTCTCTGTTTTCCAGTTAGACATATCAGGTAAGTTTGTCAATGATTCACAATGATTAAACATACAACTCATATCAGTAACATTACTTGTATTCCATTTGGATATATCTGGTAATTCTGTTAATTTCTTACATCTACAAAACATACCTTTCATATAAGTAACATTATTTGTTTTCCAGTTATATATGTCAGGTAATGATTCTAATTTCTCACATCCACTAAACATAAAACTCATATTCTCAACACAACTTGTATCCCAGTTAGATATATTAAGTAATGATTTTAATTTCTCACATCCACTAAACATATTACTCATATTTGTAACATTCTGTGTATCCCATTTTGGCATCTCTGGTAATGATTCTAAGGAACTACATCCACAAAACATACCACTCATATTTGTAACTTTACTTGTATTCCAGTTAAATATATTTGGTAATGTTTTTAAATTATTACATTTATTAAACATATAACTCATATCTTTAACATTCTCTGTATTCCATTTGGATATATCTGGTAATGATTCTATAGAACTACATACAGCAAACATACTTTCCATATCTGTAACATTTTTTGTTTCCCAGTTTTCTAAACCTTTTATTTCTGTTAATTTCTTACATTCAAAAAACATCCTACTCATATTTGTAATTTTACTTGTATTCCATTTTGATATATCTGGTAATGATTTTAAATTATAACATCCATAAAACATATAACTCATATCTGTAACATTTTTTGTTTCCCAGTTTTCTAAACCTTTTATTTCTGTTAATTTCCTACATTCATTAAACATACAACACATATCAGTAACTTCTGTGGTGTTTGCATCAATTATCTCTATTGAATAAGAGAATTTTTTATTTTCTGCTGTTTCCTCTAAAGCGCTAAACAATGGGGCGTATTCATATTTTTGTTTATTCCCCCTGTGTGTTATGTCGTTGATCAGAACATAATAATATGTTTTATTGCCTTCTTCTTTATTTTTCTCCTCATCTATAATCTTCCCCACTGTGAAGTTTACATCTGAGTATCCTACAATAAAAGCATTTAAATTATAGTCGTTAAATTTTTTTAATATGACATTTTCATTTTCATCAATATTATTTTGCCAAGTGTAAATATTGTTTACGTTTCCTTTATTATTTCCTTTGTTTGCATTATGAATGTATTTCTCGCTTACAATCTCTCTTGTTCTACTAAGTGATATCTTCGTATTTTTATTATTGGGTGTAATTGTAATCTTAAAATATGTCCATTTCTTTTTGTTGCACATTGACTCTATAATATAGCTCCTAAAATCATCAAAACATTGTTGTGTTTCAATCATGGGAAAACAATCTTCCTCATTACAGCACGGATAGTAGCCAATAATCCATAATGATACGAATAGCAACCAAAATACAACAGACTTATATTCTCGCAACATGATTATATCCTATATATACTAACTATCCCACCAGAATATTAAAATCTGCTGAAATACACTCATCACAGATTATATAAAACATGCTCAGAGATCTTTCTTAAATATAGCAGGTATGTTATTTTTTATTTTTTCACATCCATCAAACATACAATACATATCTTTAACATTATCTGTATTCCAATTATCTACTCCTACTATTTCTGTTAATTCTTTACATCCATTAAACATCCAACTCATATCAGTAACATTCTTTGTATTCCAGTTTGATATATCAGGTATTTTTGTTAACGAACTACATTTATTAAACATACCTTTCATATTTGTAACATTCTCTGTATTCCATTTGGATATTGCTGGTAATTCTTTTAATTTATTACATCCATCAAACATATATCTCATATCTTTAACATTACCTGTTTTCCAGTTAGATATATCTGGTAATAATTCTAATAAGCTACATTCACTAAACATCCAACTCATATCTGTAACATTCTCTGTATTCCATTTAGATATATCAGGTAAATTTTTTAATACTTTACACCCATAAAACATAGCTTCCATACTTGTAACATTACTTGTATTCCAGTTAGACATATCAGGTGGTAATGTTTTTAAAGAACTACATTCATTAAACATACCACCCATATTATTAACATTATTTGTATTCCATCTAGATATATTTGGTAATGATTCTAATTTTTCACAACCATCAAACATATAACTCATATTAGTAACATTACTAATATTCCAATTAGATATATCTGGGAATGATTTTAAGGAACTACATCCATTAAACATCAAACTCATATCTTTAACATTACCTGTTTCCCAGTTAGATATATCTGGTAATGATTCTAGAGAGCTGCATTCACCAAACATACCGCTCATATCAGTAACTTTCTCTGTCTTCCATTTAGATATATCAGCTGGTAATGATTTTAAAGAACTACATTTATTAAACATACCTTTCATATTTGTAACATTACTTGTATCCAAGTTTTCTAAACCTTCTATTTCTTCTAATTTCTCACATTCATTAAACATTTCGCTCATATCAGTAACCTTACTTGTATCCAATTTTTTTCCCAATACTATTTTTGTTAATGCCTTGCATCTAGAAAACATGCCCTTCATAATTGTTCCAATTTTTCCTAAATCTAAACCTGATATATTTAATGTTATTGAATGGTTTTTATCCTTTTGCGATAGTATTTCCTTAAAATATTCCAAATTACTCGTTTTTATTGTTAGTTTTTTACATCCTTTAAGTATAGCAGTACGCATTTTAACGTTCTGCCATTCATCAAAATTTATTTCTTCTAAAGATGTACATCCATTAAACATACTTCCCATATTTGTATCCTTACTTGTATTCCATTTTGATATATATGATAATGATTTTAATTTATTACATCCCATAAACATACCGCTCATATCTTTAACATTATCTGTAATCCATCTAGATATATCTGGTAATGATTTTAAGGATTCACACCAAGCAAACATATTGCTCATATTTGTAACTTTACTTGTATTCCAGTTGGATATATCTGGTAATTTCTCTAACTTCTTACAATTATAAAACATACCATTCATCTCTCTAACATTATCTGTTTTCCATTTATCAATTCCTTCTATTTCTATTAAATTCTCACATCCACTAAACATACCGCTCATATCAGTAACTTTAGTTGTATCCCATTTAGATATATCAGGTTGTAATGATTTTAATTTCTCACATCCCATAAACATACCACTCATATTTGTAACATTAGTTGTTTTCCATTTAGATATATCAGGTAAAGATTCTAGGGAGGTACAATGTGAAAATATAAAACTCATATCTTTAACCTTACTTGTATCCACGTTAGATATATTTGGTAAAGATGTTAATGAAGTACATCCATAAAACATATAACTCATATCAGTAACCTTATTTGTATTCCATTTGGATATATCTGATAATGATTCTAAAGATTTACAACAATAAAACATACCACTCATATTTGTAACCTTACTTGTATTCCATCCAGCTATATTTGGTAATGATTTTAAGGATTCACACCAAGTAAATATATGGCTCATATTTGTAATGTTACTTGTATTCCAGCCAGAAACGGTTATGCTTTTTAAATTTTTACATCTATAAAACATATTACTCATATCAGTAACATTACTTGTATCCCAGTTAGAGATATCTGGTAATTCTGTTAATGCCTCACATCCATAAAACATATAACTAATATCAGTAACATTACTTGTATTCCACTTATCTAAACCTTTTATTTCTGTTAATTCTTTACATTCATTAAACATATAACTCATATCAGTAACTTCTGTGGTGTTTGCATCGATTATCTCTATTGAATAAGTGAAGTTTTTATTTTCTGCCGTTTCTTCTAAAGCACTAAACAATGATTTATAAACGTTCGCCATGTGTGTTATGTCGTTGATCAGAACATAATAATATGTTTTATTGTCTTCTTCTTTATTCCCCGCATTTATAATATTCCCCACTGTGAAGTTTACATCTGAGTATCCTACAATAAAAGCATTCAAATTATAGTCGTTAAATTTTTTAAATATGACATTTTCATTTTCATCAATATTATTTTGCCAGGTGTAAATATTGTTTACGCTTCCTTTATTATTTCCCTTGTTTGCATTATGAATGTATTCCTCGCTTACAATCTCTCTTGTTCTACTAAGTGATATCTTCGTATTTATATCATCGGGTGTAATTGTAATCTTAAAATATGTCCATTTCTTTTTGCTGCACATTGACTCTAGAATATAGCTCCTAAAATCATCAAAACATTGTGGTGTTTCAATCCTGGGAAAACAATCTTCCACATTACAGCACGGATAGTAGCCAATAATCCATAATGACACGAATATCAACCAAAATACCACCGATTTATATTTTCGTAAATTGATCATATTTTATATATACTAACATATCCCACCAGAATATTAAAATCTGCTGAAATACACTCATCACAGATTATATAAAACATCCTCAGAGATATTACTTAAAAATTTATCAGGTATGTTATTCTTTATTTTTTCACATCCATCAAACATATATGCCTTATTTGTAACCTTACGTATATCCCAGTTGGCAATATTAGCTGGTAATTTCTCTAACTTCGCACATCCACTAAACATACCTCTCATATTTTCAACATTACCTGTTTTCCATTCGGAGATATTATCTGGTAATGATTTTAATGATTCACACTTCGCAAACATAAATTGCATACCAGTAACATTACCCGTATTCCATTTAGATATATAAGGTAATGATGATAATGCTTTACATCCACTAAACATACAGCTCATATTCTTAACATTACCTGTTTTCCATTCGGAGATATTATCTGGTAAGGATTTTAAGGAACCACATCCCATAAACATACCACTCATATTTGTAACATTCTCTGTATTCCAGTTAGATATATCTGGTAATAATTTTAAAGAACTACAGTTACTAAACATACAACTCATATAAGTAACATTCTTTGTTTTCCATTTAGATATATCTGGTAATGATTTTAAAGAACTACAGTTACTAAACATACAACTCATATAAGTAACATTCTTTGTTTTCCATTTAGATATATCTGGTAATGATTTTAAAGAACTACAGTTACTAAACATACGACTCATATCAGTAACATTATCTGTATTCCAGTTAGATATATCTGGTAATGATTTTAATGATTCACAAGAAGAAAACAGCCAACTCATATCAGTAACATTCTCTGTATTCCAGTTAGAAATATCTGGTAATGATTTTAAGGATTTACACCAAGCAAACATATTACTCATATTAGTAACATTATCTGTTTTCCATTTTTCTAAACCTTTTATCTCTGTCAATTTCTCACATCCCCTAAACATATAACTCATATCAGTAACTTCTGTGGTGTTTGCATCAATTATCTCTATTGAATAACTGAATTTGTTACCTATTGTTGCCGTGTCCTCTAAAGCACTAAACAATGATTTATAAACGTTCGCCATGTGTGTTATATCGTTGACCAGAACATAATAATATGTTTTATTGCCTTCTTCTTTATTCCCCGCATTTATAATATTCCCCACTGTGAAGTTTACATCTGAGTATCCTACAATAAAAGCATTCAAATTATAGTCGTTAAATTTTTTAAATATGACATTTTCATTTTCATCAATATTATTTTGCCAAGTGTAAATATTGTTTACGTTTCCTTTATTATTTCCCTTGTTTGCATCATGAATGTATTCCTCGCTTACAATCTCTCTTGTTCTACTAAGTGATATCTTCGTATTTTTATCCTTGGGTGTAATTGTAATCTTAAAATATGTCCATTTCTTTTTGTTGCACATTGACTCTATGATATAGCTCCTAAAATCATCAAAACATTGTGGTGTTTCAATCATGGGGAAACAATCTTCCTCATTACAGCACGGATAGTAGCCAATAATCCATAATGATACGAATAGCAACCAAAATACTACAGACTTATATTTTCGCAACATGGTCATATCCTATATATGTATTGGGAGTAGTGACATACCCCATGTTCGTTGTACAGTGGATGTCAAGCTAGAATATCAACGCCCATGCTTCTTGCTGTTCCAGCGACTATATTTTCAGCCTCTTCAATTCCGTGTGCATTTAAGTCATCAATTTTATTTTTTGCTATATCCTTCACTTGTTCTTTTGTTAATGTTCCAATTTTTATCTGGTTAGGTCGTGAAGAACCTTTTTCTACATTCAAAATCCTCAATATAGTCTTAGCAACAGGTTCTTTTTTTAGTACATACGATGTTGTTTTGTCTTCGTATATTGATATCACCGCCGGTACAAACTGTCCATTACGTGCTTGTGTTTCAGCATTAAATTTGTCGCAGAAAGGTTTTAATGCTTGAGCGACACCGTTGCTTCCAAAAGCTGCAGCTAGCTTTCCCCCAGGCATAGCCTCACCAGCTTTTAATAACAGCTTTAAATATCCTTTTATTTTTACTGCCATATCCCGTTATTTTGTTAAATTTTAGCTATCATACTTGAAGAGATATCAATTTCTATATCCCTTGAAAAGAAGGTTATTTTTAATTTCACCTTTGAGTTCTTTTTGTTGAAGCTCGTTATAGTACCAGTGACACCTTTGAAAGGTCCATCTATAATCTTTACTTGCTCATTAATATCAAAGCTGACTGTTTCATTAGAAGCCGCCGATGCATTTTTCTTGTCTTTTATGAGCCTGTTAATTTCCTTTTGTGGTATAGGGTATATGTTCTTCTCTTTCCCGCCACGTTCTTCAGCTCTCACAAAAAACAATTTATATGGGCAACCTGTAAAGAAATCTTTTACCTTGTCTAATAAAATATCTTCAGAACTTACTGCACCATTTACATCTATTTTCAAGTAAATGGCTTTAGGTAATTTAGGCTGCTCTTCACGCACGTTTTTGTTATTTTTCACCTTATATACAAGTTGTGTTGGAACGGCAACCTCAAGAATACCCTTTTCCCTTTTCACTTTTTCAGAGACTCTATCAAACCATTCTTTAATTCTAAGTTCATCTCCTTTCTTAACACTTAATACAAACCATTTCCCCTTCATTTTCTTTCTAAATTTGTTGATATATTTTTTTTAAAAAGTAGTTTAGGCAATAATCAATACCGAAGACTATTGCGCAAGAGATGACTACGAATATTACAAAAATCCAAAAGAGAGTAATTAGAGTGTCAAACTTATACCATGTAGTGCGTATGAACGCTTCCTCGTAACATTCCCTTAAAAAGGTTAAAAAAAACATAAAGTCTATTTTAATAGCACGAACGGAGAGATTCGAACTCCCAACCAATGGTTTTGGAGACCACTACGCTACCAATTACGCCACGCTCGTAAGACGATAAAAATTTAACAAAACATTCAAAGTATAAAATTTTGCATCAGTTATTTTATTCGTCTATTACTTTTTCTCTTTATTTTCCAAGATTTCAGTAACTTGGCCGGAGCCTACAGTCTTCCCTCCTTCACGAATAGCAAATTTTGTATTTGTATCCAAAGCAACAGGAGATATCAACTCGACTTCTATAGTGCCGCTATCCCCAGGCATCATAACAGGAATGTCTGGAGGTAAGGTTATTTCACCTGTAACATCTGTAGTTCGAATAAAGAACTGTGGACGGTATTTTGAAGAGAAGCCAGTGTGGCGTCCTCCTTCTTCTTTTGTCAATATATAGACAGAAGCTTTAAAATGGTTATGAGGAGTAATAGTATTTGGCTTAGCAAGTACCATTCCTTTACATACATCTTTTTTGTCTATACCACGCAATAATATGCCAGCATTATCGCCTGCCTGACCTTCTAGTAATGTCTTTTTAAACATTTCTACGCCAGTTACGACAGCCTTCGAATGTGCACCAAGGCCTACTATCTCAACTTCATCGCCTATTTTCACTTTCCCTGTCTCTATACGCCCAGTAACGACAGTTCCACGTCCTGTTATTGACAAAACGTCCTCGATTGGCATAAAGAAATCTTTATCAACAGGCCTTGTTGGAGTTGGAATATATTCATCAAGGGCGTCCATGAGGTCAAATATACATTTCGTTGCTTCTGGATCGTCACAGTTCTCCAATGCTTTCAAAGCTGAACCACGGATTATCGGAACATTCGCACCATCAAAACCGTAAGAAGTAAGTAACTCCCTTATCTCTTCTTCACATAATGCAATAAGATCTGGGTCGTCAACCATGTCGCATTTATTTAGAAATACTACAATCTTAGGGACATTAACCTGCTTTGCAAGTAAAACATGTTCTCTTGTCTGTGGCATTGCACCATCGGTTGCAGATACTACAAGTATAGCTCCGTCCATTTGCGCAGCTCCCGTGATCATGTTCTTAATATAGTCAGCATGTCCTGGACAGTCAACATGCGCATAATGCCTTTTTTCGGTTTCATATTCTACGTGGCTAGTATTAATGGTTATGCCTCTTTGTCTCTCTTCCGGTGCATTGTCAATAGACGCATAATCTCTTGCCTGAGCGAGACCTCTTTTTGCAGCAACTGTTGATATTGCTGCTGTTAATGTTGTCTTCCCGTGATCAACGTGTCCTATTGTACCCACGTTAAGGTGCGGTTTGCTACGGTCAAAAACCTTTTTTTCTTCTCCTGCCATAATGAACTTTATTTGAAATAAAAATATTATACTGTATTGTATAGTAAATAATTTTAAAAAAATTTAAAACAAAAAATAAAAACTTTAAATCAACGAGGATAAAAAAAACAAAAAATTTTTTTTTGAAAAACGTGTAAAATTTTACAAAATTGTATAACTTACTAGAAAATTGTACGTTATATTAAAATTATAAAAAATTAGGTTTTATGTTTTTGGATTTTTCAACATTTGATTTCTTATTGATATTCTTATTTATTGTCGCAAACATAGTCGTTGGTTTTTCGACACGTTCTTTTGTTAAAAGCTATGACTTGTATGCTTCTGGGAATAATGCTAATTTTAATGGGCTAACTATTTCTGCAACAATTGCTGCATTATTTTGCTCTGCAAGTTTAGTTGTAGGTGGTATTGAGCAGATATACACGCAGGGTTTAATGATGATATGGTTTTATTTCATTGCCGAGATGATAGCATGTTGTTTCGCTATATTCGTTTACATCCCTCGTATTATAAAGATAAAAACATATTCTCTACATCAATATATAGGTCATTTCTATGGTTCAAACATACGTGCTCTTTTCGCATTAAGTGAGTCTATACAGCGTATTGGGAGGTTTGCAATTCAACTACGTCTTATTGGTAAATGTGCGGATTATGCTTTTGATCTCCATGGTACTAGCAATACAACAATATGGATTGCCGCTATAATTCTAATATTATATGCTTCCTTTGGTGGATTGAAGGCCGTATCTCATACAGACGTAGTTCAGTTTATTTCTTTTTTCCTTATTGTACCTATAATTGCATTTTTATTGTGGGAAAAGACGGGCACTGTTTACAACAATCATGAAGGTTTTTTTAGTATTTTCATTGGGGAATATGAGAAGTTTACTCTCAAGGGCTCTGTTAATAGTTGTATAACTGTCATAGTGGCGTTGTCAATATTGTCCAGGACAATATTGACAACGCCACTAAACATACCATCCTTCCAGCGAATAGGTATGTGTAAGAATACAGAACGTGCACAAAAACTTTGGGGAATAAGCACGGCTATATATGGAATCTTTGTTTTATTTGTTGTTTTTATAGGCTTACAGTTATTTGGAATAACTAAGGGGATAAACCCTGATACTAATAGTCCTATGAAGGTTAATGAGATAGTTCCATATATGTTACATTTTTTAAATAACCCTACAATAAGTGTTTTGTTCTTTATAATGATTGTTAGTTTAGCTATTTCTACATCAGATAGTGAATTTAATGGTATTGGTGTTTTGTTCTCTAATGATATCTTAGTTAAGATAAACAAGAAACTTTACCAAAACAAAGTTGCTGCTACAGTATCTGGTGTTGTGGCGTGTATATTTGCCTTGGTGTTAGCATTAAGTTTTGATAATATATTTAGTATTCTGCTGTCAGTACAGAATTTCTTTTTGCCTGTTGTTGTTATACCTTTAGCATGTACTATATTTGGACTTCGTACTCATAAGAATGCGATATGGGCGGGTGTTATAGCTGGTATCTTGATAACGTTTTTATATTCATTTATTTTTGGTATCATCTTGAATCCTCAATGGCATGATTTTACTTTCTCTGGGATTTTTATAAATACTAGTGGTAGTGGGTTAATTGGCTATATTCAAGATATGCTTGGTGTTGATAGCTCTGTTACAATAAGTCAATATACTCAATATGCCTTCGGACCTGGCATGTTAGCGAACTTCCTAGCTATAATGTGTATGCATTATTATTATAAGAGCAAAGGTTGGAAGTGGGAAGGAAGTGAGTTTGAAAGTGAATGTGCTCTCTCTCAAGAAGAGATAATACGCATACTTGACAATGCTCGTAAGAACTTGGTTGCTAGAATAAAGTCCCTTACTAGGTTAAGGAAATATTGTGTTGAGGAATTGGATGATGAAGAGATCATAAGTCGTTTTTTTGTTCTTGACTTTATAAGTGAGCTTCCTGAGTATCAGGAATATAAAAGGTTAATATTTGAATATAGATTAAAAAAGAATTTCATCTTGAATGATCGTGAGAGCGACTTTGATCCTGATTTTAGAAAGTCTATATGCATTGATTGTTTACACTATCAGGATAAGGTACAGTACTTAAATAAAACTGAGTCTTTTACTGGATGTGAAAATTCTAAACGTAAAGGTTAAAGAAAGACACTCAGAAAGATAAAGTCGGAAAAATATAAAAAGAAATATACAAAAAAAGTCCAAATACCAATATGGTAGAATGTTGGTTATATACGCAGGAATAATAATTATTTCTCGTTTGTGTTTGATATTAAGTTATTCATCCATTTTTTCTTTTTTATAAGTATTAAACCTATCATTACTCTTATTATTGACGATGATAATACCATAAAGTAAATTAATGGCAGTGATAACGATGTCGTTTTTATTAAGATATACTGTAGAGGTATTTGCACGACCCAAATAAAAACACAATCAATTATTGCTAGTAGGAGAATATTCCCTCCAGAACGTATTATAAAGAATGTTGTACATGCTAAGCACGTTATTGTAAACGTCAGTGCGAACATCTGTATGCATTTTGTTGTGTCTATTTGCAAAGATTTATCTATATTATAGAAACATGGTACGTATAGAGCGAGTAGATATATAACAAAAGACAAGATAACCCCAAAAAATATTGTCATTTTTATAATCCTAAGTGCATAAATGTTTACTTTTTCAAAATTCTTTTGTCCTAATTCGTACCCTAAAATTATTTCTGCTGCTATTCCTAAAGCTACAAATAGGTCCGCAAAAAAAGCATTTACGATCGCTACTATAGACATTATTGTGATATTATTGATATCTTTTAAAGAATATATTTGCATTCCGACGACAAAGGAGAACGAGTATAGGAAGTCATCCAGGAATAGTGGTACCGACTTGGTGAATATATTTTTTAACAATGTAATGTCTATTTTTATTTTGTAGAAGAATTTATTAAAAATAGGGTTTCTAAGGAATAGGAAGATGACAATAGTCATTTCTAAAAAACGTGAAAGGCATGTTGAAAGTGCAGCACCATATATCCCCATTGCATTAAATCCCATGTGGCCATTTATAAAAATATAGTTAAGTAAAGTGTTTAATAAAGTACAAGCTAGACATGTTATCATGGGACGTAATGTATCTCCAGATTCAGACATTGTTGTCGCAAATATATTTGTTATCCAAAAAGCAACTAAAGAGAAAAAGGCTAAAGGGAAATATTCTGAGCATAGTGACATTATATTTTGCTTTATATTCTCTTGCCCTCGTGTCATGAACAAGCTTATTAACGGTTCGTAGAATACGTACACAAAAAGAGAATATACTGCAAAGACAACTATGGAGATTACAAACTTTACAAAGAAAACTTTCTTTACCCCTTCATAATCCTTAACACCAAAATATTGGGTGCTAAAGATACTCGCTCCTGCTATAGCCCCGGTTATGCTGCATATGAAAACAAAGAGTATTTGGTTTATTATCGCCACAGCAGAAATTGAATCTACTCCCAGTTGGCCAACCATCAGATTGTCAATGAACCCTGAGAAACTGCCAATAGTAGTCCTGATCATTATTGGCAATGCTATATAAAATAGCTTTCTATAGAAATTATTATCTGACATATATTTACGATTGACTTATATATTTTATTCTACAAACATCTTGTGTTATAAAACGTTTATAGCCTTTAGTTTATTTATTATTGCTCTTAGAGCTTCTCCACGATGGCTTATCATGTTCTTTTCTTCGTCCGTCAGCTCTGACATGTAACATTCTTTTTTGGGGAGAAAGAAGATAGGGTCATAGCCAAAGCCATTTAGTCCTTTTTCTTTTTCGCCTATTTCTCCTTTTAATATTCCTTTTGCTGATAATTCTCTTCTATCTGGCAAGATCGCAACTACGGAGCATACATATTGTGCTGTGCGTTTCGACCTTTCTACGCCTTTAAGTAATTTAAGTATTTCTTTATTCTTTTGATCATAAGGAGTATCATGGCCCATGTATCTTGCTGAATATAAACCTGGTTCTCCATGAAGATAATCTATTTCGAGTCCAGAGTCTTCAGCCATGATTATTTCATTAGGACGTAGTTGTGCTATAGCCCGTGCTTTTATAAACGCATTCTCCTCATATGTTGTGCCCTTCTCATTAATGTCAATTTTAATTCCTTCTTCTTCCATTGATACTATATCAATGTTAGGAATATTTATTATTTCTTTTATTTCCCTAATTTTGTTTGCGTTTGACGTTGCGAAAATTATCTTGATCATATTTATAAATGAATTTTCCTTTATATAATTAATGTTATTAAAGAAAATATGTGGTGTTATAATGTTTTAGCATTAAGTTGTTTTTTTAGATTCATTTTCATTTTTGGTATTATCCCATGTTTTTATGGTTTTTATGCTTTGAATATCGAACCTAACAGAGAATGTGCAGGGGTTTTAACGTTTTGTTTTTCAACCATTGTTATGGGTATTGTGACAGTAGTGAATGTATTGTTAGTAATAGTTAATATTTATATGAGTGCTAGAAGAAGCTATGAGACAAATGAATTCAAAGATAAACTGAGGAAGATAAATAGAAATGAGCTTTTGGTAATCGTTTTTTTTATAATACTATTTTTACTCTTTCTTTTCCACAAACATGAAAGTGTGTTTTCCCGTTTTTTTCTTATACCACTATTTTTTTTTTCGGGATGTATTCCAATACCGTTTTTCGCACTTGTGGATATTCTGTTTTTTTTTGAATCTGAGAAAAAAGGCGTGGAAAGCCACTTTGGTAAAAATTCGCTCTGAAAGGATTTTACTTTTTGATTGCATCACCTCCATGTTTATACAAATATTTCAATTCGAGGATATAGCACAAGATATAGACGACTAGAGCCTTTAAATGGTTCTAGAAAGAAATTAAAAGCAGAAGTTGTATAACTATAACAGTCATTGTGGTGATTAAAGTTAATAAAAAATGAGGAATTTACCCATGTGTTATTATCATTATTATTATTATTGGTGTTGTTATTATTTCCACTGTCATGAGTGTTATTCGCGACAATGGACCGTATCATTCTATCTCCGTTCTCTTCTATTACATATACATAAAAGGCCAATATGTTTATAATCGAGAAAAGGTTTATTTTAACGTTATAACAGCTGATCGTAAAAAGGTGTATGTTGCACATAGTATTTAAAACTAGTGAATGTACCGCGCTTTTATATAAGGCTTTATCCCATAATAGTCTATCATTGGCAATATAGCAATCACAAAAGAAGTGAAAGAAGAATCTAATAGTGTGCAGGATAAATCTTATAAAGTTTATATGTGAATTAAAGAAACTTATTGTGCAGTTTTTGTATAATTTTATAACATCTGGGAAAGGACAATAAGAAAAACTTAGTCCAAAATTGAGCGCCCCCACTTTGGTTTTACGAGCCCAAAACAAATGAGAGATTTCAAAATTATCTATAATGAACAAAAGGGGTTTAATAGCGCCTATTTTATATTCTCCATCGTAATAATCCCCGTTTATTATTTCATTAAATTTAGCGATAGTAAAGCCTTCTTCTTCGGTACATTTTTGTTTAATTGTGAATATTATAAGGAGAGGGAATATGAATAATATCTTACGAAAATCAACACTCATATAGTTTTATTTAAAAAAAGTTTTACTTTTTTAAAGTAACAACCTACTTCCCTTTAAAATAATCTATAATTCCAGCAATGTTTATCTCTATACGTGGAGATAACAATGCATACCACCACGAAATTTGACCATCTCTATTATATGTAATATACCATGCTGTACTATATTCTTTAGTACCTATAACAGAGTCATTATTATCATACGAAACAAAAGGCAATGTTAATGGTGCTAAAAGTTTTATTTTTATACAGTTCAGAATTTTAACCGAAAATATATGAAAATTGAAAAGAAGATTTATAAATATTGGAGGAAGTAAGATATATAGTATATTAAATTCTACCAAAATTTTTTTTTCTACTTCTGTTTTACATTGTATATAATTTTTAAAAGAGTCCAAAATAAGATTTATTACATTGATGTGAGCATCTCCGATTCCTATTTTTAACCATCCGAAGTTTAATATTGAAGGAAAGAAACATATACCATTACTCAAACCATAATACGCTTCGCAATATTTCCATATCTTTGAACCACCATATTGGAATGGAACGTTGTCAACAATAGCCCACAACAACCATAACTTGGGATATTTATTTCCCTTTTTTTTTGTGTCATCTACATTTACCCAGTTGTTTATAGACATCCATATTTTACTTTGATTTTTTTCATTTTGCAGACCTAGCATTTCATGGTCTACTGTTTCTCCTTCTTCCGTCCCATAAAAATCCTGTTGCGTGAATATCAGTAGAACAAGTGGCAATATAATCTTTCTAAGCATAATATATATTATACTGCATGTGGGGGTAAATAGAGTATTTTTAGGTACAGATTAGTATGCTTAGCTTTTCTATGTATTTCATTTCAATCTTCTCAGGTTCACGTACATCATGGTTATTATTTCCGAGAGGATGTTACGTTGTTCTTATATACTAGTGTGGAGAAACTTCTTACCTCTAAAATATTTTATTATCCCAGGAATATTTATCTCAATACGTGGAGCGAGAAGAAGGTATAAACTATTTGTATTTTCAAATCTTACCAGTTCTTCTAAATCATGAATATAAAATGCAAAATACCATCGCTTATTTAGATTGCCAACTATAAATTCTTCCAGTCCATAATAAACTGCTAGACATCCTCCTAGTGATATTATTTTTATCTTTATACAATTAAGGAAATTAAATGAAAGTAAATGTATGCCAGTCATTATAAGGCTAAAACATATGTCGCGATAAAAATAGCCGCGATACTCTGTTAGGGGAAGAAGAGGCGGTCCAATTCCCCTTTTTCTAATTTTATCTACCGCTCTAGCATAATAGCGAACTTTTCCTGCTACAGAAATTCTAATATAGTCTAAAATAAGATTTATTACATTGATGTGAACATCTATAATACCTACTTTTAACCATCCGAAGTTCAGGAATGATGGGAAGAAGCCTATACCATTACTCAATCCATAATACGCCTCTCCATGTTTCCATATCTTTGAACCACCAAATTGGAATAGTACATTGTCAAGGAATGCCCACAATGGCCAAAACAAAGGAGCGGTTGAAATGTTTCCATTTATATCGCAAGATTTTTTTAAATAATAATGATAGTTAATGTACGTTTCGTGGTCTTCTTGTATATCTTGTGCACTTATTGGTTCTAGATTGTCAAAAAGCCAGCTAAGTGGATGTTCAAAATATACTGAATAAAATTCCTGTTGCATGAATATCAGTATAACAACCGGTAATATAATCTTCTTAAGCATAATATATATTATATTGCATTGGGTGGGTAAATAGAGTATTTTTTTAAGTATGGATTATTATTGTTAGTTTTTTCTATATATTTCATTTCAATCTTCTTAGTTTCACATACATCATGGTTATTATTTCCGAGGGGATATCATGTTGTTTTTCGATGTCTAGTGTTAAAAACCTACCTACCTCTAAAATATTTTATTATCCCAGGAATATTTATCTCAATACGTGGAGATAATAATGCATACCACCACGAAATTTGACCTTTTTCATTATATGTAATATACCATGCTCCACTATGTCCCTCTTTTTTTTTAGAACCTCTATTACATACAAAACTATTACCACCAACAAGAAACATTATTGTTAACGGTGCTAAAAGTTTTATTTTTATACAGTTCAGAATCTTAAACGAAAACATATGAATATTGAAATAAGAATTTACACCTATTGGAAGAAGTAAGAAAGGTAGTATCTCAAGATTATTTTCTGTTTTACGTTGTATAAAACTTTTAAAATAGTCCAAAATAAGATTTATTACATTGATATGAGCATCTCCAAACCCTATTTTTAACCATCCGAAGTTCAGGAATGAGGGAAAGAAGCCTATACCATTACTCAACCCATAATAAGCCTCGCCATGTTTCCATATCTTTGAGTTTCCATATTGAAAAGGTACGTTATCAAGAATAGCCCACAACCACCATAACTTAGGATAAATTTCGTCGCTCATAGTATAAGGATTCATATTTACCAGGCAGTTTATAGTTCTCCATATATTTTTATTTGAGTCTTCATTTTCCCTTTTCATTCCATAAAATTCTTGTTGTGCAAATATCAATAGAACAAGTGGTAATATAATCTTCTTGGGCATAATATATATTATACTGCATGTGGTGGGTAAAAAGAGTATTTTAAAAACTTTTATTTTTATACTTAAAAATCATATTTAAGTATTGAGAATGTTGGGAAATCTGCTATCCTTTTCCTCTCTTTTTTCAATTCTTGTCGAATGAAATCAACGGTCTTGTAATCTTCTTTTTTTTTAGCATTTGCATATAAGTCAAGAATTATTTTTTCTTCCCTTGAATGTGCATATGGCCTAAATCCTAAAATATGTTCATATATGTTTATAAAGTTTGTTTTTAAATACTCGAAAGACTTTACAGCTATATTCGCGAGGTCTATCTTCTGCGATTCAAGGTTATTTATTATATTCACTATCTCAAACATGTTCGCCAGAAGAATCGGAGTGTTAAAATCATCAGCGAGAGCCTCAAAACACTTATCAAACAATATTTTAACTCTGTTCTCAAATTCTTCGTTATGAGCATCTCCTTCTACATCATCATGTACCTCGATGCTTATTAGACTATTATATGCATTCAAGAGTTTACAGTATCCTTTTTGTGCAGCCAACAAAGCTTCTTTCGATATTGACAAGGTACTTCGATAATGAGTCTGCAGAAATAGAAACCTTAAGACCATGGGATCGAATGTCGCGCCTAAGATGTTATCCTCATTATAAAACAAGTCCTGTAATGTTATGAAGTTATTAAGAGACTTACTCATCTTCTTATCACCTATATTCACGAGATTATTATGCACCCAAAAGTTAGCTAGAGGCTTCTTGTTTGTAGCATAAGCTTGTGCTATCTCTGCCTCATGATGTGGGAATTGAAGATCTATTCCTCCACCATGGATATCTATTGTTTCTCCGAGAAGCTTTTGTGCTATGGCCACACATTCCGTATGCCAACCAGGATATCCCTCGCTCCAAGGTGAACTCCAGTGCATGATATGTTTTTTATCGGCCTTTTTCCACAATGCGAAATCGCAACTATTTTTCTTTTCATCTTGGTTATTAAGATCACGTGTTTCGTGCAACAAGTCCTCGATCCTACGCCCCGAGAGAATACCATATTTATATTTCTCATTATATTTCACAACATCAAAATAGACAGACCCATTGACAACATAACCAAAACCATGGTCTATTATCTTTGAAATAATATTTATCTGTTCTAGAATATATGTGGTTGCCTGTGGTTCAACTGCAGGGTGGAGTATATTCAAGGCATCCATATCTGAACGATAGCTGTTGATATACTTTTGTACAATCTCAAGAGGGTCTACTTGTTCTTGTTGCGCTTTCTTTTGTATTTTATCATCACCGGAATCAGCATCAAATTCGAGATGCCCTACGTCTGTGTAGTTTCGAACGAGCTTTACTTTATATCCTAAAAAACAAAAATAACGGTGTATTATGTCGAACGTCACAGCGCAACGAGCATGACCTAAATGAGCATGGCCATATACTGTTGGACCGCAAACGTACATGAATACGCACCCGTCTTTCAACGGTATAAATTCTTGCTTTGTACGACTGAGGGAATTGTAGATATTTATATTATTCATTTTATATTAAAGAGTATAAATAAAAAACAAGAAATACAACAAGCTTACAGGTATAAAAGAATTTAGCTACCAGCAGTGACCTATTTTAAGAAGAACATGATACGCTAAAGAGAAGTGTCTTAATATAAAGGTGTTTGAGATTTAATGTTGTTTTGTTCTTCGACCCATAGAAAATCGTACGAGAAGCTTGAGATAATAATAAAAAGATTACTATTTTTTTATACAACATACTTTTATTTTATGTTATTTTTACATTAATATAATATAAAAAATATAGGGGAGGATACCAGAGTGGTCAAATGGGATTGACTGTAAATCAATTGCTTTACGGCTTCGTGGGTTCGAATCCTACTCTTCCCACGTTTACTGTATTATTATTGCGGTGATAGCTCAATTGGTAGAGTACTAGCCTTCCAAGCTGGGGGTTGCGGGTTCGAACCCCGTTCGCCGCTCTATGGTAACAAAGGGTATGTTTTGGAAGAGGTTTTATTTTGTAGTTGTCTTATTATCGTGCAATTGCTTCTTCTTAACATGCGAGTGGTTGTGTGAATTATTCTGTTGTGGATCATCAAAAGGGGAAGGTGATACTTATTCTGAATTAAACAGTTTGGAAAATAACAGTGGCTCTGTTCTTGGGATTAATGACTTTTATTGTTCTGATAATGAGTTTAAAGATGTCGACTTTAGCAAACTGGAATCATTGAGCGAAATAGTACGCTATGATTATAAATTTTCTTGTATTTTTCTTTGTGCTATAGATTGTGCTGTTGGGAAAACAAGCATACTTAACATGGCAAAAAACAAAAATTTTAAAGAAGAATATACAGGTACTATAGGTTTTGATTATACTAGTTATTATTTTAAATCAACTAATAATAACTTAACAATAATATTACAAACGTGGGACACAACATCGAAAAAGATAGATCAAAGTGTTGTAGAACCCATCAGTAGTAAAAAAAATGCATTCATTTTCGTTTACGACATAACTAACAAAAAAAGTCTTGATGATTTAGTTATTTCTATTAACAATATGGAAAAAAAATGTGAAGCGAATAATGATAATCCTTTATTCTTTCTGTTGGGGAATAAACTTGATTTAGCTGATACAGAAAGACAGGTGACAATAGAGGATGCTCAAAAGCTTGCTGAAAAAAATGGTCTCATCTTCTTAGGAGAGTGTAGTGCTAAAGAAGATATATATATACCAAACGAAAACACCTGCTATAAAGAAGGGGAATTGGAAAAAGGGAAATGCCCTGACTGTGTTATGGGAATATTTAAAGATATATTATACAACATAGTTAATAAGCAAAAGTCCCAGGGTGAATAGATATCAATACTGGAAAAATATAATATAGTATAGGAGTACCAAAAACAATATTGTATCTTAATTCTCGTGAGGAGAAGATGCTTTATTACAATTGTCTTGTGGAAGATTTTTCAATCGCTTATTGATAGTTGATGTTATATTTTGTTAAAATGTTTGTTAATAATTGATATTTTATAAAGTAAACATTATGTAGGAGGCATTTTATTTTGCGGGAATAGTTTAGTGGTAGAATGTGACCTTCCCAAGGTTGAGATCGCGGGTTCGAGTCCCGTTTCCCGCTCTATGGTAACAAAGGGTATGTTTTGGAAGAGGTTTTATTTTGTAGTTATCTTATTATCGTGCAATTGCTTTCTACTGTGTAGTAATGGGTATTGTAAATGGTTGAAGGAAATTTTATGTGGTGAGACAACAGGTAATGAAGAGGAAGACGATACTAATAGTAAAAGCTCTAATGATAAATATAGTAATATTAAAGATAATCAAAGCGAGAGCGACTCTAATGTACCTGCCATATTACAAAATAAAAAAATTTCCGTTCTAAAGTTTGTATTTTTGAGTGCCACTACTAGTGTTGGGAAGACATCAATATTAAAATTTTTAAAAAACAACGAATTAGCTGGTGAATCGTATGAGGCAACTCTTGGCACAGATCTTTTCACAGTGTGCTTTCAAGAGAAAAATATGAAGATACAAATTTGGGATTTTTCAGGCAGCAACGAATCTATAGCACTAGTTCCTGGCTATTTAAAAGACGCTAATGCAATCATTTTCGTTTACGATATAACTGATGATAAATCTTTTAATAGCTTGGGGGACTATATTGCAGGAGTGAAAACAGAAGTGAAAAAGAAAGCTCCTAATTTGTGTCCGTTATTCCTGTTGGGGAATAAACTTGATTTAGTTAAAGAAAACGAAGAAACAAGGCAAGTGAAAAGAGAGGATGCTCAAAAGCTTGCTGAAGAAAATGATCTCATCTTCTTAGGAGAGTGTAGTGCTAAAAATAATACATATATGCCAGCCCAAGAACTATATTATAAAAAAGAATCGCTAGAAAAAGATGGAAAATGTACTGATGGTCTTAGTGGTATGTTAAATGATATAATACACTATATACGAGTTAAGACAAAAATAAAAGCAAAAAAGAATATGTAACAGACTTTTAATCTATGTTTGATTTCAACAATTCCAAGTATTTTATTATTGGTATTCTCAATGTTACCCAAGATTCTTTTTATGATGGAGGGAGATATACAACCATAGACAAAGCTCTAGATCATTGCCGCGAGATGATAAATGAAGGGGCGGATATAATCGATATTGGAGCAATATCAACAAAACCTGGATTCGATATTAATAACATAATACCTATAGAGGAAGAAATAGAAAGAATAATGCCTATTGTAGTGGCTATAAAGAGGAATTTTAATATTGCTGTCTCTATCGATACTTTCCGTGCGGCGGTAGCTGACGAAGCACTACATCTAGGGGCGGATATAATAAATGATCAATATGGCTTAAACTACGATGAGGGCATGGCTGAGGTTATAAAAAAGTACAACTGTACTTGTGTTTTGATGCACAATAAAGACTGTAAGAGCTATGATGACCTTATAACGTGTGTAAAAGAAGATTTAAAATCAATAGTTACAAAGGCCCTTAACAGTGGTATAAAACCTGAGAAGATAATCCTCGACCCAGGAATAGGCTTTGGTAAGACCCCACAACAGAACCTTCAAATATTAAAACATCTGAAGGAGATAAGTGAACTGGGATATCCCATTCTGCTAGGATGTAGCCGTAAAAGTTTTATAGGAGCTGTATTGAATAATAACGTAGATGAACGTCTATATGGTACACTCGCAACAACAGCATATGGGTATATGAATGGTGCATCTATATTTCGAGTGCATGATGTTAAGAGTAATGTTGAGTTATTGAAAATGCTGAAAGCTATAGATGATTCCGATAAAAATAACCAATAAGCGAAGGTGTACTCTGACTGTAACCTTCATCTATTTTTAAAAATTTTATATCTTTTTTAAAGAATACTCTTTTTACTTTCCTCATGCAGTATAATATATATTATGCTCAAGAAAATTATATTACCACTTGTTCTACTGATATTCACGCAACAGAATTTTTATGGGATGTACGATGCAGAAACAGTAGACCCTGGAATGCTAGGTCTGCAAAATGAAAAAGATCAAGTTAGCATATGGGAATATATAAACAACTGGGTAAATGTAGATGACACAAAAAAAAATGTGAAACAATATCCTAAGTTATGGTGGTTGTGGGCTATACTTGATAACGTTCCATTTCAATATGGTGGTTCAAAGATATGGAAATATGGCGAAGCGTATTATGGATTGAGTAATGGTATAGGCTTCTTCCTATCATTCCGAAACTTTAAATGGTTAAAAATAGGAATCGGAGATATACATATCAATGTGATAAATCTTATTTTGGACTATTTTAAAAATTTTATACAATTTAAAGCAGACACAAAAAGAGATATATCAGATTTCTTATTTGACCCAATAATTATGAATCTTTTTTTCAATATTCATATACTTTCGGTTAAAATTCTGAACTGTATAAAAATAAAACTTATAGCACCATTTACAATATTATTTCTTGTTGATGATGACGAGAAGTTTTTTGTAGATACTAGTGAAACTAATATTAGTACAGCATGCTACATTACATATAATAGAGATGATCAAATTTCGTGGTGGTATGCATTGTTATCTCCACGTATAGAGATAAATATTGCTGGAATTATAGATTATTTTAAAGGTAGGTAGTTTTTGTCTTTGTGATCTTTAAAGATATAGACATCGCAGAAAAACTTAGTTCTCGCATAATCATTATCAATAATCTAGCAATGTACCTGTGTGCTGTAATATGTTTTAATTCTTGCTGGTTACAAGTATTTAAAAATACTTATATAATAATTGATATACACGGCAAGAGTGTATTTAAGATTGTAATGATGACTGATGATTTTCTGTCATAATATCCCAAACACCCTATTTTTTCATAAATATATGTAATAGGGAGATTTCTTTTTAAAAATCCCCCAAACTTATAGTGTGTTTGCATAGTCGTTTCACTATCCATTTCATTAGTATAATCATTCTGATGATACTCAATTTCTTTAACTACTCTGATATGATTAATACAGTCGTTTTGTATAAATAAACATAAAATTTGCATGATGTTTACAGCATGAATTTCTAAATGTTTTTCTAATAAGGAAAAATTAAACATAAAGATACTTGTATTTATTATAGCAATAACTAATAAAAAAAGTAGCCGACCAATTATATCAGGATATGTTATAAACACAGAAGGGAAATATAGCAGCCATGATAGAAGGTTAAAATTCAATTCTAGCCAGTTGACATTACTGTATTTGCGAGAATGGAAAAATGCCACACCTAACTCCGTACCATAGTATGTTTTGTAATACCTTGACTCGCTTTTCACTTTACTAAATCTAAAATACCATGCAAACACATCAACAAGTATACGTAGGTAATACGCTTTGGGATTATCAATCACACAGCCAATACCTGCAAAGATATTAGCGTATTCTTTATGGTCTTCGCCAGACACTATCTTATCGCAGCTACACTTACTGCACGTTTTTTTAAAGAGTGATGAAAAACCTAAAGCAGTATACTTACAATTAATGAAGAGAAATAAAAAAATTATGCTATATATATTTTTATGCCTCATAATATTATATTATTAGTTTTTTTTTCTTTCTTTATTCCATGTTTTGCCGATATTAATTATGAAACACATAAGATAACTATTGCAAAGGATAGCTTTAATGCGTATGTATTTAATCCTTCAGGGAAAAAAGATTTTAAAACTCTGGTATTTTTGCCATCATACACATACCCTCTCTCTTTACCGGACGATTTTTCGGACTTAATAAATGAGCTTAAGGAGGAGTTCCAGATTGTAGTCATAGAATATTATGGTTATGGTGCTAGTGAAGACACACACCGCCCACGAACGAGCGAGAACATATGCTATGAGATTCACAGCGCCTTAAAGAAGCTTGACGTGAAGTCATATATACTTATTCCACATAGTATTTCTGGTTTGTATGCCTTGAGTTATATAGATAGTTATCCGAAAGAAGTTGAAGCTATAATAGGTATTGATATGACTTTACCGTATTACAACCTTGAGGAATGTCCCTCACAGGAAGAATACAAAAAACATCCCTTCAGAGATAGTCATAAAGTTACAAAGGCTTTTGCGAATATGTACGAATATTTTTGGTTGACATCTAAGGCGTTGGAGAATTTCTCTCTTCCTGAAAAATTACCGGCATTATTTTTCCTATCATCGCAACTGGAAGAATACATGGACAGCGAAATAAAAGCTGGGGTATATAAGACCACGCCTCTAGCTTATTTGAAGAACTTATGTAAGAATAACAATCAGAGAATAATACAAATGGAAGGTACACATTATCTTTACCGCACAAGATATAAGGACCTCGCAAAAGAGATTAAGGCCTTTATAAAAAAAAATTGTGAGAATATAAAAAAGTAGTCACCCTTGATCCTCACTAAATTTTTTGTTGCGAATAATATCTTCGTATTTCTCTACAGTTAATTTCGTATAAACACTATATTTATATTTTTTAAAAAAACATGCTAGATGAGTGGTGTATATATTCATGTCCCATTTTGCAAGAAGAAATGTAATTACTGTGCATTTTATTCGATAACTATCCTTGAAAATGTGGACATATTTGTTGAGAGCTTATGTCGTGAGATACATCTTCGTAAAGATTATATTCACGACAATGTTGAGACTATATATTTTGGTGGAGGAACTCCATCGCTGTTGCGATATAACCATCTAAAGCACATATTAAAAACTGTAAAAGACAATTTTGATGTTATTGCCGACCCTGAAGTGACGATAGAATGTAACCCTCGAGATTTAAACAAACAGAAAGTTGAAGAATTATTACAGCTTGGTTTTAATAGGTTGAGTATAGGTATTCAGTCTTTTATTAATAAGAACTTAGATCTTCTTGGCAGGGATCATGATCTTGAGCATATATATTCTGCCGTTGAAGCTGTCAAGGATTCAAATATCGTTAATTTCAATTTGGATATTATATATGGCCTACCAGATCAATCAGAAGAAGATCTCATTTATGATTTACAGGAGCTCGTGAAGATAAAACCACCGCACATTTCTGCATATAGCCTTTCTATTGAGAAGAATACTCCTCTTTTTATGAATGTAGAAAAAGGTGCGCTGTCTAAACTCCCTGATGATATCTCTGCAGAATATTATCTTCGTGTGAATGAATTTTTAGAACAGTCTGGCTATGAGCATTATGAGGTGTCTAACTATTGCCTGCATGGATGTGAGTCCAAACATAATTCTATATATTGGGATGTAACGAGGACATACGTAGGCTTTGGACCTGCAGCACATTCCTATGATCTTGCATCACGACAGTGGAATGTCGCTAGTGTCGATGATTATGTTGCTTCTATTCGTGCGGGATATGTCCCTGCCACAGTAGAATGGTTAAATGAAGAGCAGAGGTTATATGAATATGTATTAACCTCATTGCGGACAAAAAGGGGATGTGATGTTAACATACTGGCACGCAAGTTTGATTTTAACATAAAACCTTCGATAATTGATTTTTTGTTAAAGAGCGATTTAATATATGTGAATGACAAAAGCATAAACTTGACTGCAAAAGGGTTCCTCTATCTTGACAATATAGTTAAGCAGATAGTATTGTCATAAATAAAAGTTTGTTTATTAGATAATATTGTTTTATTGCTTTCAGGTTGGAATAAAAACATACAAATGAATTATGAAAATAGTTTTTTTGTTCGTAGAGATAAGAATATTCTAGTGTTTTTATTACATTGTATTTATGAAAGAGAGATCATGGGTATATGCTAAGATTTTGTTTTTAATATTGAGTATTAATTTGTTTTTGTGTGCTGACATTGTAGAATGTACAGAGCAATTGCTTACCATTGTTAATCTCAGTTTGGGAGAAAATAAAACTTCAATACTCAATCCTTTTCACGATTCAGATTATAAGCTTAATAACGGTATTATGTTTGGCGTGATGTCAGACACTGAGAAAAAAGAAGATTATATTGCAAACTTTTTACAATATATTAAAGGCAATAATGGAAATGCTGTTTTCCTTGAAATCATATTTACAATGGGTAAATCGTGGGAAGACATAAAAATTTTTGAAAAAATGAAATCTACAGACGAGGCTATTATTTTCAACGATCTAAGTTGGTTTTTGAGAAAATATAAAAAAACCATTGAAAAATTTTACTGTAAGGATGTATGTTCGAAAATTTGTGAGAAAGACAAGGAATTGCGAAAATTAGACGATTCTGTGATTAGACAACACTCAAATAAGAATTTAACAGTAAAACGCTATTATGTTATTACATCAGAAGAAAAACTGCAAATATTAGTAAATATTATTGAAAAAGGTATTATTGTTGAGTTCGGGAATAAATATGAATATATTTCGTATTCCTTTAAGCCTTTGTATCCTGATCTAGATCTAAATTTAAATTTAGATCTAAAATTTAAAAATGCTTTTAATCTGGTTGACTATCCCTCATTATAAAGCAAGAACGATAATAATTCTGTATAGCTCATCTTCCCCACGATTCTGGCTTTTAGGTTTTGTACTGCCTTTTACTTATGAGAATAATCTATTTTTTTCTCGCTTTATATATAAACATGAGTATGATAGAGGCTAATAAATACAACATCGTAAGAATAATGAAAAGATTATTATAACCATCCGCATTCATTCCTGTGTGTTTAACACTCATGCTCTCTCCTGTATGTGTTATAATAAAATTCGCCAGCTGGTTACCTGTCAATCCTGCAAAAGCCCATGCACTAAGAGTTAAACCATGTAGTTTACTTATGTGTTCGAGACCATAATAATCCGACAATAAGGGAGCGATGTTACTAAACCCTCCTCCATACCCTGCGTTTATTACCAATAGTGCATTCAGGACTATCAATTGCAGATACCAACTGCTAGAATTATATATAGCTTGTGTGAAGATAGTTAACAAGAGTGACATCACAGAGCATAGTAATATTATCTCATATATTCTCTTACGATATTTTAACTTATCGCCGGCCATAGCTAAAAACAACCTTCCTGCAGCATTGGAGAAGCTTGAAAGCATAGACGTTAATCCTACAAGGCTACACAAACCTATACATTGTACTATCATTTTCTCCTGACTTATTAACGCCAACCCACATGTTATGTTGATGTAAAATATAATCCAAATACCAATATAATCTTTAATAGGCCATCCTTTTAACATATGGGTAACATTTACCTTGCTGTCTTCGACAACATTTACCTTGTTAGCATCCCGTTCTATTTCTTCAGGTTTCTTTAACAACAAGTGAGCAATGAGAATTAATACCATGTAAACTAAGCCAAGTACTATAAACATCTTCCACAACCCACTACCATCATTTTCATATGTTCCTATACTATAATTGCTCATTACGTTCATAAGATACAACATTATAGGACTGGCTATAGCTTTAGCAGCACCAAAGCCCATAACAGCGAGGCCTGTTGCTAAACCTTTGTTGTCTTTGAACCATAACATCAATGTTTTAACAGGAGTTACATACCCTACGCCTAAGCCTATACCCATTATAACACCATAGCAAAGATATATGCCTAGCAGTGGGATGCTCGAATGTATATTATTAATTTTATAATATCCTCCTAAGTATATAAAAAATCCCGTTCCTAACATCCCTGAACAGAAACATATCAACGACAAAAGCGAGGATTTGTGTATGTCTCGC
>Ga0310695_10003333_pt1 | contig 31797 bp, 25 predicted proteins | sample RumenRJG_04DNA_FD_203882 | JGI IMG/M metagenome (GOLD analysis project Ga0310695, IMG submission 203882) | Bovine rumen microbial communities from Lethbridge, Alberta, Canada - RJG_04 (v2) (version 2) | ecosystem: Host-associated > Mammals > Digestive system > Stomach > Rumen | place: Canada...
CCTGGCGGCTCCGGTGATGAGCGCCACTTTTCCTTCTAACATTTTCATTGTCTTTTCTTCTTTATTTAATGATAGTTCAGTGATTGATAGTCAATTAAACCATTGCACGGCCTTTCTTTACGAAAAAGCCGTGCAAAGATAATCATTATTGTTGAGACCGCCAAACCGGCGACCCGCAACAGGTTATTTACCAGTTGCCATCATTTAAATAACAACTGAAATTTCTGAATCTTCTGAATGGCATCCGAGCGCCTGATGTTGAAAAACAACTCTGACTGCCTCTACAACCAAGCATCCGCACCCCGAAAAAATCGGAGCGCGGATGCCTATCTGTTATCTATTAACTGTTAACTGAATTTACCAAGCGAACATGGGATAGTCCTTCATCATGTCGTTGACCTTGGCGCGAACGCTTGCAATCACGTTCTGGTCCTCGGGAGCCTGAAGAACGGTGTCGATGAGTTCGACGATGTCGCCCATCTTGTCCTCCTTGAGGCCACGGGTGGTGATGGCGGGAGTGCCCAGACGCAGACCGCTGGTCTGGAAGGCGCTGCGGTCATCGAAGGGAACCATGTTCTTGTTGACGGTGATGTCGGCAGCAACGAGGGCAGCCTCGGCCACCTTACCGGTCAACTCGGGATACTTGGTGCGCAGGTCAACCAGCATGCAGTGGTTGTCGGTGCCGCCCGAGCAGATCTTGTAACCCTTGTCGATGAGGGCCTGTGCCATAGCAGCAGCGTTGGTGCGCACCTGCATGGCGTAGTCCTTGAACGAGGGTTGCAGAATCTCGCCGAAGGCAACAGCCTTAGCAGCAATCACGTGCTCGAGAGGACCGCCCTGAACACCGGGGAAGACGGCGCTGTCAAGCAGCGACGACATCTTGCGGATGACACCCTTCTTGGTGGTCTTGCCCCAGGGGTTGTCAAAGTCCTTACCCAGCAGGATGATACCGCCACGGGGACCGCGCAGGGTCTTGTGGGTGGTGCTGGTTACGATGTGGGCATACTTCAAGGGGTTGTTCAGCAGGCCAGCAGCGATGAGGCCGGCGGGGTGTGCCATGTCGATCATGAGCAGTGCGCCCACGCTGTCGGCAATCTTGCGCATGCGCTCATAGTCCCACTCGCGGCTGTAGGCGCTGGCACCACCGACAATCAGTTTGGGACGCTCGCGCTGAGCGACCTCTTCCATCTGGTCATAGTCTACCAGGTTGGTGTCGGGGGTGACGTTATATTCACAAGCCTCGAACATCAGACCCGAGAAGTTGACGGGGCTACCGTGTGAGAGGTGACCGCCATGAGCCAGGTTCAAACCCATGAACTTGTCGCCGGGCTTAAGGCAAGCCATGAAGACGGCCATGTTGGCCTGTGCACCCGAGTGGGGCTGCACGTTGGCATACTCAGCACCGAAAATCTCTTTCAGGCGATCGATAGCAACATTCTCGCTCTCGTCAACGCACTGGCAACCGCCATAATAGCGGTGGCCAGGATAACCCTCGGCATACTTGTTGGTCAGGCAACTGCCCATGGCCTGCATCACCTGGTCGCTCACGAAGTTCTCACTGGCGATGAGTTCGATGCCGTGTTGCTGACGCTGATGTTCACGCTCGATGATGTCAAAAATCACTTTGTCTCGTTCCATTTTAGTTTTAAGTTGTAAGTTTTTAGTTTATAAGTTAATTATATAAGTTATTTAGTCTCTTTTCGGTTTCTTGCGCACCGACCAGCCGAAGTGGCCCAATTCCTCGCCCAGAGCGTAGTAGTGGCCGTGGCAGTAGGTAATCAGGTCGGCAGCCTTGAGGTCGAGGGCGCCGGTTTCGGGGTCGATGAAGCGGTCATCGGCAATGACGTTCATCACCTCGCCGATGAACATATCGTGGGTGCCCAGGCGCACAATGTCGCGCACGCGGCACTCGATGCTCACGGGTGCCTCCTGCACATAGGGGGCAGCGACAGTCTCGCCCTTGACGGGGGTGAGGTGCATCTGCTGCCACTTGTCGTAGTCACGGCCAGAGCGCACGCCGCACCAGTCGGTGGCCCGCGCCATTGCCCGGTTGGTGAGGTTGAGCGTGAAGGCCATGTTGCGCTCGACGATGCCGTGGCTGTGGCGCTCGGGGCGGATGGACACATAACAAAGCGCCGGATCGCTGCAGATGGTGCCCGTCCAAGCCGCCGTGAACAGGTTATATTCCTCGGGCGAGGACCCGCAACTGACCAGCAGCGCGGGCAGCGGGTAAATCATCGTACCAGGTCTCCAGTTCTGTTTCATGCTCCACTCACAAATCAAGATGCAAAATTAGGCAATTTTTCGGTAACACAGGCTATTTTGGCGAAATATTTCAGTGGTTTTCGGATTGTTAATAACTTTATTATAGGGTGGCGTTGGTGAATGCTGAAAAAGGTGTAACTTTGTAGATTGTAAAACAACCTATCCCAACTGAACCGTGCACATCGTTATAGCAGGAAATATCGGTAGCGGTAAATCCACCCTGGCCGAGATGCTCGCCAAGCATTACGGCTGGGAACCCTTTATGGAGCCCGTGGTGGACAACCCTTACCTGAGCGACTATTACAAGGACATCAAGCGCTGGTCGTTTGCCCTGGAGGTGTTCTTCCTGAAGCAGCGCTTCAAGGATATCCTGGGCATCAATTCGAGCGACAAGGCCATCATTCAGGACCGCAGCATCTTTGAGGGCGTGTACATCTTCGCTGCCAACAACCACGACATGGGCAACATGGACGACCGCGACTTTGAGACCTATATGGAACTGTTTGAACAGATGATGACCATCGTGCGTCTGCCCGACCTGATGATTTACCTGCGCTCGAGCGTCCCCCATCTGGTGGACAACATCCGCAAGCGGGGCCGCGACTACGAGCAGACGATGCCGTTGCAATACCTGTCGAACCTGAACGAACGCTACGAGGAGTTCGTGATGAAGACCTATAAGGGTCGTAAACTCGTCATCGATGTGGACGACATGGACTACAAGACACGTCCCGAGGACTTCGCCGCCATCGTCGACAAGATCGACGCCACGATGTTCGGCATCTTCGGGCCGTTGGACTAGGCAGTTAAGAGATAAGAGATAAAAGATAAAAGATAAAAGATAAAAGATAAGAGATAAAAGTTAAGAGATAGCATCAGGGGCCTTTTTAGGCGATGCATTTTGTACTTAAAACTTAAAACTCAAAACTTAAAACTTAAAACTCATCAAAAATTAGATATTATGCATATAGCAGTAGCAGGAAACATCGGCAGCGGCAAGACTACCTTGACCAAACTGCTTGCCAAGCACTACGGGTGGAGTCCGCGGTTTGAGCCCGTGGACAACAACCCCTATCTCGAGGACTTCTATGCCGACATGGCGCGTTGGTCATTCAACCTGCAGATATACTTCCTGAACAAGCGTTTCAAGGAAGTGGTGGAAATCTCGCAGAGCGATGCCAACATCATCCAGGACCGCACCATCTATGAAGACGCCTGCATCTTTGCGCCCAACCTGCACGGCCAGGGACTGATGAGCGACCGCGACTTCAACAACTACAAGGACCTGTTTGAACTGATGATGTCGCTGGTGAAGATGCCCGACCTGATGATCTACATCCGCTCGACCATCCCCAACCTGGTGCAACAGATCCAGAAACGCGGCCGCGACTATGAGCAGACGATGCGCCTGGACTACCTGGAGGGCCTGAACAAGCGTTACGAGGACTGGATTGGCGACTACAAGGGCAACTTGGTCATTATCAACGGCGACGAGGTGAAATTCGGCGACAGCCCCGAGGCGTTCCAGCAGGTGTGCGACAAAATCGACGCCAACCTGTTCGGTATCTTCTCCCCGTTCAACCAGCAGCGCTAAGGCCGGCACGCCGCTACCGCAACCCATCGACACAAGCCACCGGCTTGCAAGACTCCGTCACGCCTCGACTCGAGCGTGACGGATTTTTGTAGGACCATTTTTTGTGTTACCTTTGCGGCGTGATTGGCAAGGGAATCATCGGTATCGTGTTGGCCCTGCTGGGTGTTGTCATGCCAGCGGCGGCCCAGGTGAGCGTCGACTTCTACAGGGAGGACGGCACGCGCTATGTATGCTCCCAACAGGAAGTGCTCTATGATGACTTCTTCCATGCCGCACGCTTCAGCGTCGCTGCCACGGCCGATGCCGGCGGGCTGGTGACGTTCTCGCTCGAGGTGACCTACGACGAGGGGATGCTGCACGTGAGCGCCGGCGACAGCCTGACGCTGGTGCTGCGTGGCGGTGACCGCGTCATCCTCACCACCGACCGCGACGTGACGCGTGCCGACATCGTCAAGCGCCACTACCTCACCTACAACGACTACTATGTCACCTGCTACTACCCGATGTCGACCTACGACGTGCAGCGCATCACGCGCAACCGTGTGACCAAACTGTCGGCCCAGACCGACCGGTTCACCTTCGACCGCAAGTTGGACAAGTTCCAAGACCGTTTCCGCCGTCAGTTCTCGGCGGTTTATAGTTATTTAGTTAGGAATGAGGAGTGAGGAGTTAGGAGTGAAAACAAAAAGGGCGGCCTGTTGGGGTCGCTCTTCTTGTTGTTATTTTTGTGATGTTTCTTACTTGACGCGGAGCACCTTGCCGGCCTCGACATTGTCGCCGGTCAGGCCGTTGAGTTTCTTGAGTTGGGCAACGGTGATGCCGTTGTTCTTGGCAATCTTGGTCAAGTTGTCACCCTGCTTCACCTGATAGGTCGAGCGGCTGTTGTCGCGGCTCTCCCTGGTAGACTTCTTGGTCGAAGCGGATGAAGCCTGGTCCTTCTTGCTGCTCTGACTGCTCCTGGTGGACTCTTTCTTCTCTTCGGTTGCAGCCTTCTTGGAGTTAGCGTAGCGCGTGCTGGGCGAATAGTCGCGAGCCTTGGTATAATTGCTCTTGGTGAAGGTGTAACTGTCGGTGTGGGTGCAACGGTTGGCAAAGTCGAAGATGGCCTCGGGGTTGATAGCATAACCCATGAAGCGGGTCTCGAAGTGCAGGTGCGGGCCCGTGCTGCGTCCCGTGTTACCGCTCAAGGCGATGGGCTGGCCGGCCTTCACATACTGATCGGGCTTCACGAGGAAGCGTGACAGGTGACCGTAGACGGTTTCCAGGCCGTTCTCGTGACGCACGATTACATAGAAGCCGTAGCCACCGCGCTCAAAACGGGTGAGGCGCACGCGGCCCGAGAATGCCGAGTAGACGGTGTCACCGATGGCAGCACGCAGGTCAATACCCTTGTGGGTGCGACCGAACTTGGGACGGTAGCCATAGTGTGAGGTGACATAGTTACCCTTGATGGGCATTACATAGTGGCGCACGTCAAGCACCTTGCTGTTGGGCACGTTGGCGTCCTTATAACAGTTCACGAGGTCGCTGTCCCAACCCTCGGTGTAGATATCGGGTTCAGGCTCACACTCCTCGTAGAGATCGGCTGCATATTTCTGGGCTTCCTGGACGCGGATCTGGTCCTTTACTCGGTCCTGCTTGGCCAACTGTTTGCTGTGCATATTGCTGAAACTTTGTGGCGATTGCATATTCTGGGCCGATAACCCAAGCGCAAAAAGGGATATCGCCGTCAAGGCGAAAAATATTCTTTTTATAGTCATTTTAGAGATTTTTCTAAGTCTATTTGTTTTTAAGAACGCCCAAAGGTACTCATTTATTTTGGAAGCGGGGGTCTATATCGTGCTAAAAAGTGTAAAGTTTGGTTTCGTAATCTAAACATAGCAAGCCATCTGTCTGATTTCCAGTGAAATAAAAAATTCACAAATGCAAACAGTTCAGATTCGGAAATCAGACCCGTTTTTGTGACACAATTAGCCGCTCATTTTTTGATACCACCTACCAATTACCATCAGGTCACGAAATCAGGCCCCAATTCTGCTGTTTGTCAAAGATTTCACGGATGTGGGCGGCCATCTTGCGACCCCAGGGCGACTCCATCTGCGGGTCACCACGCAGGTAGTCCTCGGCTGCATTGCGAGCCATCTGGATGATCTGGCCGTCCTGGGCCAGGTTGGCGATGTGCAGGTTGAAGGCGATGCCACTCTGCTGGGTGCCCTCCATGTCGCCGGGACCACGCAGTTTCATGTCCTCCTCGGCCACGACAAAGCCGTCGTTGGTCTGAGTCATGACCTGCAGGCGGTGGCGCGTGTCGCGTCCCAAGTCGCTGCGTGCCATGAGGATACAGTAACTCTGGTCGGCACCGCGCCCTACCCTGCCGCGCAACTGGTGAAGTTGAGAGAGGCCGAAACGCTCGGCGTCCTCGATGACCATCACCGAGGCATTGGGCACGTTTACACCCACCTCGATGACCGTGGTCGCCACCAGAATGTGGGCCTTGCCGCTGGCGAAGAGCATCATCTGGTGGTCCTTCTCGGCAGGCTTCATGCGGCCGTGCACCATGGCCACGTTATAGTGCGGGAACACGTCCCTGACCTGCTCGAAGCCCTGTTCCAGGGCATGCAGGTCGAGTTTCTCGTTCTCCTCGATGAGGGGGTAAACGATATAGGCCTGACGGCCAGCACGCAACTGCGAGCCAACGAACTGGTACATCTTGAAGCGGTCGGGCTCATGGCGCAGCACCGTCGTCACGGGCTTGCGGCCCGGCGGCAGTTCGTCGATGATGGACACGTCGAGGTCGCCATAGACCGTCATAGCCAACGTGCGCGGGATGGGTGTGGCAGTCATCACCAGCACATGGGGCGGCGCCGTGCGGTTCTTGCTCCACAGGCGGGCGCGCTGGGCGACACCAAAGCGGTGCTGCTCGTCGATGATGGCGAGTCCCAGGTTGCGGAACTGCACCGTGTCCTCGATCAGGGCGTGGGTGCCGATGAGAATCTGCAACTCCCCGCTCATCAGCGCCTCGTGGATGGCGGTGCGCTCCTTCTTGCGCGTGGAACCCGTCAAGAGCGCCACTTTCACCCCGATGGCCTCGGCCAACGGACGTATGGTCTCGAGGTGCTGGCCTGCCAAAATCTCGGTAGGCGCCATGATGCAGGCCTGATAGCCATTGTCAAGTGCTATCAGTGCCGTCATGAAGGCGACAATCGTCTTGCCGCTGCCCACGTCGCCCTGCAGCAGGCGGTTCATCTGCTTGCCGCTGCCCATGTCCTGGCGCATTTCGCGGATGACGCGTTTCTGTGCTCCCGTGAGCGGGAACTGCAAAACATTATTATAAAAATCATGGAAATATGCCCCCACGCGGCTGAACACGTGTCCCACCAACCGGCGGCTGCTACCCTTGATGTAATGCAGGATGTTGAGTTCCAGGAAAAAGAGTTCCTCGAACTTGAGGCGGAACTGCGCTCGCTGCAGGGCCTGCTGGTCGGCTGGCACGTGGATGTTGCGCAGGGCCTCGGCCAACGGCATGAGCCGGAACTGGTGCATCAGTTCCGGAGGCAAAGTCTCGGCGATGTGCTGCACGGCCGGCGTGCCGAGCAGGGTGACGATGAGTTTGTGGATGGCCCTTGAGGTGAACGAACGGTTGCGCAACACCTCGGTCAGGTTATATACTCCCGTCAGGCCCTGCGACACCGTCTCGCTGTTCGCCAAGTCCACCTCGGGGTGAACGATGTTCATGTGGTTGTTGAACATCGAGGGTTTGCCGAACAGGATGTACTGGGTGCCGGTGTTATAGGTCTTCTGGATGCTTGCCACACGGTTGAACCACACGACCTCGATGGTGCCCGTGCCGTCGGTGAACAAGGCCTGCAGGCGGCGCTTGCGGCCCTCGCCCGCCGTGGTGAAGGTGAGGAAGCGGCCCTTGAGTTGCACTGCCGCCTCGTCGCCACGCAATTCGTTGATCTGGTTGATGACGCTGCGGTCGATGTAACGGAAAGGGAAATAGTACAGCAGGTCATAGTAGGTCGAGATGCCCAGTTCCTTGCGGAGCAACTCGGCACGCTTGGGGCCCACACCGTGCAGGTACTGTATGTCGGTATGGCGCAGGTCAGGCATGTTGGTTCAGCAGATATTCGGCAAGGGCCAGGTCCATGGGGCGGGTAATCTTGAGGTTTGCCGGGTCACCCTCGACAAGGGTCACCGCGCGGCCCATCGACTCCACCACCGAGGCATCGTCGGTAAACGTCGGCCGGAAAGGCTGCCCATAGGCATCCATCAGCAGCCGTGCATCAAAGGCCTGGGGCGTCTGCACAGCGCGCAGCGACGAGCGGTCGAGCGCATGGCTGGCATCGCCATCGACCTGACGCACAGAGTCGTTGAGCATCACCACAGGGATGGCGGCACCATCACGGCGGGCCGCAGCCATCACGCGGCCGATAAGGTCGACCCCGGCCAGCGGTCGCACCCCGTCGTGCACGGCAATCACATCGATGTCATCATCACCGCCCAACGAGTCGAGGGCATTTTTCACGCTGTGCCATCGCGTCTTGCCACCCGGCACCACGTGATGAGGCGTCGAGAAGCCATAGCGGCCGCACAGGTCGCTCCAGAATGCCATCTGGTCGGCAGGAAGGGTCACCACAATCTCGTGTTCCACACCATCCAGCGCATCGTCAAATGCCTGAATGGAACGCATGAGTATGGGCTGCCCGTCCAGCAGCAAGAACTGCTTGGGCACCTCGGCACCAAACCGTGTGCCGCTGCCTCCGGCCACTATGATTGCTATCGTCTTCATGATGCAACAGTTTTTGTGACCACAAAGTTAATGAAAAAAACATTCTGTAGATGCAAAATTTAAAAAGGAACCTTAAGCCTTGGCTTAAAATTCCTTTTTAGGTTTCAAATAGGTAAAATTTCTAAGGTAAAAAAGATTGTTTCAGGTTTATGGCGCAAATGTACAGCCATTTTTTTTACCTGCTACAAATATTTTTTATGTTTTAAAACATATTTTTCGCCCGAAAGGGCCAAACCCGTCTCTATCTTGCTGAAAATCAATAGCGCAAACGATTTCGTTTTTTTTATTGTTTTTCAAAATACCGGAGTGAGAATTCACCGGCCGTGTCAAGCACGAGGTAGGAGCAGGCGCTGATCCACTCGCCCAGGAAGATGACGGGCGGTATGTTGTCGGGCCGGTCGATTCGAGCGATGTGGATGTGGCCGTAGACGAAGGCCTGTACCTCGGGGTGCCGGGCGTAATACTCCCGCGAGAAGTCGACCAGGCGGCTTGCCGCGTTGAGGGCGATGTCGTGCTGCTTGTCGCTGCTGCGGCCCGTGCGGTTGTTGCTCGACCATCCGGTGGCGATGGGATAGGTCCAACGCGGATGGATGCTGGCATAGAGCCACTGGCACACCTTATTATAAAAGCACCAGCGGGTGAAGCGGTACATGGCAGGTTGCACGCCCACGTCGTCGCCGTGGGAGATGAGGATGCGCTTGCCCTGTGTCTCAACAATAGTGTGCCCATTGAGAACGGTCATGCTCAACTGGTCACGCAGGTAGTCAAAGAGCCACACGTCGTGGTTGCCTGTTACCCAGGTGAGTTTGACACCTGCATCCGACAGTTCGGCCAGTTTGCCCAGGAAGCGGATGTAGCCCCGGGGCACAACATACTTGTACTCGTACCAGTAGTCGAGGATGTCGCCCAGCAGATAGAGTTCGGCGGCATCGTCACGAATGGAGTCGAGAAAGCGGCACACGCGCCTCTCCCGCTCCAGCGGGTCGGCCATGTATTTGGCGCCCAGGTGCAGGTCAGAGATGAAATATGTGTTCTTGCCAGCCAATGCGTTTAGTTTTGAGTTTTTAGTTTTTAGTTTTAAGTTGTAAGTTTTAAGTTTTAAGTTTTAAGTACGATTACCTTCGCCTGGAGAAGCACTCAACTCCTAATTCCTAACTTCTAACTTCTCACTTCTAACTCCTAACTCCTAACTATTAAATCACATCATGCCCAACTCGAGTTTGGCCTCATCGGTCATCATGCGGGGATCCCACTCGGGCTCAAAGACCAAGTTGACTGTGGCGCTGGTCACACCGTCGACGCTCTCGACCTTCTGCCTCACGTCCTCAAAGATGAAGTCGGCAATGGGGCAGTTGGGGGCTGTGAGCGTCATGTCGATGTCGACGTGTCCCTCATCGTTCAGGTCGATTTTATAAATCAGTCCCAGGCTGTAGACGTCGACCGGCAACTCGGGGTCGTAGACGGTTTTCAACATCTTGACGATGTCTTCCTCGATTTTCAATTTCTGTTCTTGTTCCATAACTGGCGGCAAAATTAGTCAAAAAGTCTCAAACAATGACAAATAAGGTGAATCAAATTGCCACTGCGGGCCAAAAAGTGTACGCCCTACCCCGAAATGGTTGGAAAACAATTTTTTTTATAAAAAATGCTGAATATTAGCACTTAATTGAAAAAAAAGGACTATTTTTGCAGTCGCAAAATCGTCAGGGGCTCATTTTTGAGCGCTTTTTCTTTGTCACGTCACATCGAAAGGCTCGACGCAAGTCGCTGATGGTTAAGCATTTACAGAATAACAATTATTTAATTTTTTTACCAAAACATTAAATTTAAGAATACAATGACTAAAGCAGAAATCGTAAGAGAGATCGCTAATTCCACCGGCATTGACAAAGCATCGGTTCTGGAGGCTGTAGAAAAATTCATGGACACCGTTAAGGATTCGCTGGCCAACGGCGAGAATGTATACCTGCGCGGTTTTGGCAGTTTCATCGTGAAGACCCGTTCGCAGAAGACCGCCCGCAATATCAGCAAGAACACTGTCATCATTATCCCCGAGCACAAGATTCCGGCTTTCAAGCCCGCTAAGGTGTTCATGGAGCAGGTGAAGTAATCACCCCACGAATGACAGAAAAACATTATATATAATTATATTAAAATTATTACTGACATGCCTAACGGAAAGAAACGCAAAGGCCACAAGATGGCAACGCACAAGCGTAAAAAAAGACTGCGCAAGAACCGTCATAAAAACAAGAAGTGATTGCGTAGTCGATCTGTGACAACTGTGAAATAGCGGGAACAAACGAATTGACACGCATGACAAGCATCGGCCAGCGACATCAGCAGCCCCCGAAGATGCTTTGTCACGTCAATTGGTTTGTTCCCTGCTTGCTATTTCAGGGAACCAGGCCCTGCTCTCCCACCCGCGTTCCCCGCTCCCCGAAACCCCTCGCACCACGCTGCGGCCGATTGTCCAGCGGGACATCCGCCAGCCGCCACCAGGTGCCGTTTATATATCCCGACCCAAACGGAACCCATATATAAATTCTGACCATTTTTATCTTATTTCAACCACACCTTCTGCGATGAGAAGTGAACTAGTAGTTGACGTTACCCCCAAAGACATGACGACGGCATTGCTCGAAGACGGCCGCCTCGTGTCACTGCAACGTGAGACGCGAGACGCCTCCTATGCCGTGGGTAACATCTACCTTGCCAAGGTGAAGAAGTTGATGCCGGGCCTGAACGCCGCGTTTGTCAACGTGGGTCACCCCAAGGACGCCTTCCTTCATTACCTTGATTTGGGTTCACAGTTCAACACTTTTTCTCAATACATCACATCGGTACGCGCCAATCCCAACAAACGTCCCACCAGCATCAGCAAGGTAAAGATCCTGCCCGAGACCAACAAACACGGCACAGTAACAGACGTGCTGACCCAGGGCCAGGAACTGCTTGTACAGATTGCCAAAGAACCCATATCCTCGAAGGGTCCCCGCTTGACCACCGAGATCACATTCACGGGACGTTTTCTGGTAGTCACCCCCTTTAACGACCGCATCTCGGTTTCCCAGAAGATTAAGGACCACGGCGAGAAGACCCGTCTGCGCCGGCTCATCGAGAGCATGAAGCCCAAGAACTTCGGGGTCATCATCCGCACGTCGGCCGAGAACAAGAAAGCCGCCGAACTGAACAATGAACTCAAGGCGCTGCTCAAAGCGTGGGATGACACCATTGCCAAGGTTCAACAGGCCACCCCACCGTCCCTCGTGTATGAGGAAGAAAGCCGTGCCGTAGGCGAGATACGCGACATTTTCAACCCGGACTTTGAGAGTATCCAGGTGAACAATGCAGATGTATTTGAGCAGATTCATGACTATGTGAACCAGATAGCCCCCGATCGCAGCGATATCGTGAAGTTGTACAGCGACGACATGCCCATCTTTGACAAGTTCGGCATCACCAAGCAGATCAAGTCGTCGTTCGGCAAGACGGTATCCTTCAAATCGGGCGCATACATAATCGTAGAAAGCACCGAAGCCCTTCACGTGATTGATGTGAACTCCGGCAACCGTTCGCGCACAAGCACCGACCAGGAGAGCAACGCGCTGAATGTGAACCTGCTGGCCACCGACGAGATAGCCCGCCAACTGCGCCTGCGCGACATGGGCGGCATCATCGTGATTGACTTTATCGACATGGCCAAGTCGGAACACCGCACCGAGTTGTACAAGCACATGCGCGAGGTGATGCAAAAGGACCGTGCCCGGCACAACATCCTGCCACTGAGCAAATTCGGTCTGATGCAGATTACACGCCAGCGCGTGCGTCCGGCAATGGACATTGCCACCGAGGAGACGTGCCCGTCATGCGGCGGCACAGGCCAAGTGCAGCCTTCGCTGCTTTTTACCGACAAGTTGAAAGACAAAGTTGACTACCTTGTCAACACGTTGAAGATCAGCAACTTCATTATGTATGTCCATCCTTTCGTTGATGCCTATCTCAAGAAAGGGCTCATGAGCGACTACTGGAAATGGCGCAGGGAGTTCAAGCGCAAGTTCCGCATCCTGCCCGACCAATCGCTCAACTACCTCGAATACAAGGTCCTCGACAAAGATCGCAACGAGATTGACCTGAAAGAAGAAAAAGACACCAGCAGCAGTGAGACCACCAAGAAGGAGCGACGCTCCAAACACCGCGCCACTGCCGATGCTGATGACGACAAACACCAGTCCTGAGAGATGGGACAACAGACATCAAGGCCGCCCAGGGTTTCTGCCCTGTGGCGGTCTTCTCGTTGGTGGGCCCTACAGATGCTGGCCACAGCGCCCGCTGAGCGCTGTGATGCAGCCACGAGGATCGCCGAGAGCGCCTTTGCGTTAAATTATGTAAAACGGTGGTGGGGTTGGTCAAAATGGGTTATATTTGCGGTGTAATAAAGAAACAACTTCATTAATCCTTTAAACCAATAACATCAAGAAAACATGGCAACAAAGAAAACGAAACCTGCTGTGAAGAAAGAAACCAAGAGTAAGAAAACCAACTGCAAGCCCAATCCGCTGGGCGCAAAGACCAAGAGTTACATTCAAATGGAAGAGCGCTACGGCGCCCACAACTACCATCCCCTGCCCGTCGTGCTGAAGAAGGGCAAGGGCATCTATGTGTGGGACGTAGAGGGCAAGAAGTACTTTGACTTCCTGTCGGCCTACTCTGCCGTGAACCAGGGTCACTGCCACCCCCGCATCGTCAAGGCTTTGAACGACCAGACCAAGTCGCTGTGCCTGACGTCACGCGCCTTCTACAACGAGGCCTTCTGCGAGTATGAGAAATTCATGCACTCCTACTTCGGCTACGACAAGGTGCTGCCGATGAACACCGGTGCCGAGGGCGTCGAGACCGCCCTGAAACTGGCTCGCCGCTGGGGTGTAGCCAAGAAGGGTATTCCCAACGACAAGGTAAAGATCATCTGCTGCGAGGGCAACTTCCACGGCCGCACCGTGACGGTCATCACCATGAGCGACGACCCCAGCAGTTATGCCGACTACGGTCCCCTGACCCCCGGCTTCATCCGCATCCCCTACAATGATCCCAAGGCGCTGGAGAAAGCGCTCGAGAAATACGGCAAGGAAGTGGCCGCCTTCATCGCCGAGCCTATCCAGGGCGAGGCCGGTGTATTCGTTCCCGACGACGGCTACCTGAAGAAATGCTTCGACCTGTGCCACAAGCACAATGTGCTGTTTATCGCCGACGAGGTGCAGACCGGTATCGCCCGCACGGGTAAGATGCTGTGCAGCCAGCACGACGGCATCCGTCCCGACATCGTAATCCTGGGCAAGGCCCTGGGTGGTGGTGTGCTGCCCGTATCGGCATGTCTGGCCGACGACGACATCATGCTGAACGTGAAGCCCGGTGAACACGGCTCGACCTTTGGCGGTTTCCCCCTGGCAGCGCGCGTTGCCGTTGAGGCATTGAAGGTGGTTAAGGACGAGAAACTCGTTCAGAATGCCGAGAAGATGGGTAAGATCTTCCGCAAGGAGATCGAGAAGATCAACTCGCCGTTTATCGTGCAGGTGCGCGGCCGCGGTCTGTTGAACGCCATCGTCACCAAGCCCGTCGAGGGCAAGACCGCTTGGGACATCTGCCTCAAGTTGCGTGACAACGGCCTGCTCGCCAAACCGACCCACGACCACATCATCCGCTTTGCTCCTCCCTTGTGCATCAACAAGGAGGAACTCATGGAGGCCATCGCCATCATCAAGAAGACCTTTGAAGAGATGTTCGGATAAATCCATATTCAAGCATCGCGAGTGCTGGCACTCGCGATGCTTGAAGTTTAGAGGTTAGGGCTTAGAGAGCCTGCCCCTTCATATAAATCATCAATTTTCAACCAAAAACAAAACTAAACTAGGAACTAGAAAACTAGGGACTAGAAACAAACAACTAAAATAAAATGAATAACGCTGTTATCAATTTTCCCCTTCCCGCCAATGAGCCGGTGAAGGCCTACATGCCCGGTTCTCCCGAGCGCGTTGCTCTCGAGGCTGAACTCGAGCGCCAGAGCAAAATCGTGGTTGACATCCCCATCATCATCGGCGGCAAGGAAATCCGCACCGGTGACACGGGCCAGGTGACCTGCCCCCACGACCACAAGCACGTGCTGGCTACCTACCACAAGGTGACCAAGAAAGAAATCAAGATGGCCATCGATGCCGCCATGAAGGCATGGAAAGAGTGGAGCCGCACCCCCTGGACCACCCGCGCCGCCATCGTGATGAAGATGGCTGAACTGCTCGCCACCAAGTATCGTCCCATCATGAATGCTGCCACGATGCTGGGCCAGAGCAAGAACTTCTACCAGGCTGAGATCGACTCGGCTTGCGAGACCATTGACTTCTTCCGCTACAACGTGCACTATGCCAGCAAGATCTACGGCATGCAGCCCAAGGACGGCATCGGCCAGTTGAACCACACCGAGTATCGTCCCCTCGAGGGCTTTATCCTGGCTGTTACCCCGTTCAACTTCACCTCGATTGCCAGCAACCTGTGCATGACTCCCGTGCTGATGGGTAACGTGGCCCTGTGGAAGCCCTCCACCACCGCCCTGCTGAGCAACTACTACCTGATGCAACTCTACAAGGAGGCAGGTCTGCCCGACGGCGTGATCAACTTCCTGCCCGGCAGCGGCGCCCTCATCGGCGAGGTTGCTACCCAGAGCAAATACTTCAGCGGCATCCACTTCACCGGCAGCACCGCTACCTTCAAGTCGTTGTGGAAACAGGCCAGCCTGAACGTGGACAAGTATATCTCCTACCCCCGCCTCGTGGGCGAGACCGGTGGCAAGGACTTCATCTTTGTTCATCCCAGTGCCGACAAGAAGGCCGTGGCTACGGCAGCCTTCTGCGGTGCGTTTGAGTTCCAGGGCCAGAAGTGCTCGGCTGCTTCGCGCATGTACATCCCCAAGAGCCTGTGGCCCGACGTGCTGAAGGACATCAAGGCCATGTGCAAGGAGGTGAAGATGGGCGACGTTCAGGATCCGATGAACTTCATCAATGCCGTGATCGACGAGGCTTCGTTCGACAAGTGCAAATCCTATATCGACTTCGCCAAGAATGCCGACGACGCCAAGATTGTCATCGGTGGCAAGTGCGACAAGAAGAAAGGCTGGTTCGTTGAGCCTACCGTTATCGAGACCACCAATCCCCGCTTCAAGTCGATGGAAGAGGAAATCTTCGGCCCCGTGCTGACGGTTTACCCCTACGACGACGACAAGGTGAATGAGACTGCACGCCTGTGTGACGAGACCTCGCCTTACGGTCTGACCGGTGCCGTTTGGGGCCGCGACCGCCTCGAGGTCGAGAAGTTGACCGACAAACTGTGCTACGCAGCCGGTAACTTCTACATCAACGACAAGCCGACCGGTGCTGTTGTAGGCATGCAGCCCTTCGGCGGTGCACGTGCCAGCGGTACCAACGACAAGGCCGGCGGTGAGTTCAACCTCATCCGCTGGATCATCCCGCGCGTCATCAAGGAGACCCTCGTGCCCCCCACCGACTACCGCTACACCTATATGAAGTAGTTGACAGTTGACAGTTAACAGTTAATAGTTAATAGTTAATAGTTGACAGTTAAACATATCAATAACGAGGGTGCGTCAAGAGATTTGGCTCACCCTCGTTTAGAATACAGGCAATGATATAGCAGTTGACCCTTTATTTAATGCGAATTTCGCATTAGTCCCGCAGGGTCAGGGCTAACTGCAAATAAACCCGACACTTCAAGCATGATGAATTCAATAACCAAAATTTCGGTATCACTTATCCTGGCTTTTCTGTGCATCACCATGAATGCCCAAGGCTACCGGCAGGTCAACGATATCTCCTATACCGGCAAAACTGACGCCTATTCGCTGGAGCGGCTGAAACTTGACGTGTACCATCCCGAGGGAGCAACCGATTGCCCCGTCATCGTCTGGTTCCATGGCGGAGGCCTGGAAGGCGGTAACAAGGAGATTCCGGCTCAACTCAAGGAAAAGGACATGGTGGTTGTCGGGGTCAACTACAGGCTCTTACCACAGGTTACCGTCAAAGAAATCCTTGATGATGCCGCCGAGGCTGTGGCCTGGGTATTCAATCACATCGCCGAATATGGCGGCGACCCGCGCAAGATTGTCGTGACCGGCCACTCGGCAGGCGGCTACATCTCGATGATGCTGTGCCTCGACAAAAAGTGGCTGGCGGCCTATCACATCGATGCCGACAACGTGATGATGTATGTCCCCTTCAGCGGCCAAGCCATCACCCACTACAACGTGCGCAAGATGCAGGGCATACCGCCCCTGCAGCCCACCATCGACGAGTATGCCCCACTCTACTGGGTGCGCGGCGACTGTCCGCCGCTGGTGCTGATCTGCGGTGACCAGGAACTGGAACTCTTCGGCCGCTACGACGAGAACCAGTACCTCGCCCGCATGATGAAACTCGCAGGCCACCAACAGACCTACCTCTACGAACTGGACGGCCACGGCCATGGCGGTATGGTCGCCCCCGGTTTCCACATCCTCGAGACCCATCTGCGCCAGATGCTGGGCCAACCTGTCGACCCATAATCAATAGGACCCCGCTTGAAATAATCATCGTGCTTGCACGAGAAAAACAAAATGCCGAATCGCCAACAGGCGACTCGGCATTCTGCAATCAGTTTAATGAATTAGTCTCAATCAAGTAAATTTAAAATGGTGGAGTCCAACCTTCGGGAACCCAGCCCCAATATCCACTCCAAACCTCTCCCCATACATAATACTCACCAAAATCACCGAAGAAGTTTATTTCTAATACGATTTTATTGGAAGGATCCTCAGGGAAAGTGGTATATGACCTACCCTCAGCAAATTCAGCATTAGTGATTTCCACACCGTCTTCTACTTTTGCATCAACAAAAATCCTGCAAAAACCATCGTGTTCCATATCTCTTACTATGGTTATCGGTATATTAGTCATATCAACATTCCAGTAAAAAGTCCTGTTCCAATCTATTCCGTCATTAGAATGATACAACTCTTTCATAAATTTTAGATTAGCAATCTGACGATTACCGACAACAGGGTTTTTATAATCCAAGAGATCAAACGAGAGGGTCAATGAGTCTCGATTATAGCCGATACTATAAACATTGGTTTGAATAAGTTCCACATGGAGGTCATCACCGTTGATTGTGGTCTTCTCATAATAATGTTGAATATTTGAATTGTATTCGTCTGGTTCTTCATTCTCTTTACCAAAGTAATTATTCTCACATTCGTAAGTAGAAGTATAACTTGAATACGGTGAGTATTTATACTTCATGGTTGAAGTGATTCCGACAGAATTAAACATCCTTTTTCCGCCATTAGGTAGGTTGGGGTCAGTTCCTGGGTCTTCTCCCGCACCTTCTTGAGTCACCTCGATGGAGGGAATGCTTGTCTCTCTACCATCAGGAGCGGTGCCGTTTATATAGATCCACACATAGCGGCTGCTCTCGTCGGTGTTCGCGTCGGTGGTAACGGTGATGACATTGTCCGTCATCGACACATGAATATTATCGGAAACGATGCTCGGTGTGATATTGGTTAGGCTGGTCTCGGTGATGGTCACAGTTTGTGAGCCACCTTCTTTGGGGAAAGTCAACTGTTTGGGTTCTACATCGACATAGGCGATGCTCTGTATAACGACAATGCTGTCCTCGACCAGTTCCTCGCCCTTCTGTGAAAGGCCAGTAAAGCGGATGGCGCCTCGGCGTGACCTCATACCATCAGGCAGGTCATCCCAGAAGAAGGTTAGTTCGTTCTGGTGACCTGACCAAATGAGATTTCTCAACCAGGTGTCCTCAGTCTTCACCTCCACATTCTCCATATTGGGGATGACACTTACCTCGATATTGCCGACATATTCCCCATTGACCATACCTGACTCGGCACCCACGGTGATGGTTCGCTGTGCAATGTCAAAGGCTGCAGCCTCCACCTCGAATTCATATTCCTGGTCGACTAACAGTTCATGGCCGTTGGAGAGGCGCACCATCGGATAGGCAGTGTACTTCACGGGTTCACCCTTGCCCGGGTCGATGTTCATCGTGAATTGGTAAGTGCCGTTCTTGAAGAAGGGTATGTCCTGGTTGAAGATGTTCTCGCTGAACCAGCCCAGGTCACACTTCTTGGCAACAATTTCATGGTCCTCATCAACCACCACAAAACCGATGTCAACTGGCATCATCAGATCGCGTGTGATGGGCGAGACGAAACGCTTGACATAGGGCTTGATCGGGTCTTGCTCCGTATCGGTGGCCACTCTCACGCCCGAGATACTCGGCACAAGACCTCGCGGGCGGCTGGTCATGGCCTTCTCTTCGGGTGGTTCTCCAAAGGACCAAGGTCCCAACTTGAGCGATGCGCTATATTTAGCATAAAGCGATGCGGTGAACTCGCTTTCATCGTCCAGCCGTTTGAAGACGGGCTGGCTCTCAAGCAGAGGGGGCTCATCCCACAAGAATACATTCCATGGTGCTTTCATGTCCAACTTGCCACCGAGGTCGATACCTGCTTCACAATTGAATCCGATGGTGTCATTCTGCTCATTCAATGCATACTTCTGCATGTATTTTACCAGGAACTCTGGAAGTTCTTCCCTTGCTTTCTCCAATGGCATGCCGAACTTGGTCTCGGCTTTGATATACAGGCCAGTGCCAATGCTCATCGTATTGGGCGGCTGGATGGCACCGTCACTGTAGGGCAGATAACCCTCATATTCAGTCGTGTCTTGATGAACCACGACTTTGGTTTTCACCAAGGGATCGGCTACAATCATGCCGGCATTGTCAATGATAAAATCGTTGGAGGTCATTACGACATGGTTAATGTATTCCGTCTCCTTGATAATGCTTTTGCTCACCTTATAGCCGCCGATTGACCCTTCGACATACAGTCCGGCTCCGAACTCAACAGCGAAATCACTGGCGAACTCTTTCTTCTTCTTTTTACCCCATTCAAATCGTCCACTTAGGGATCCTTCCAGCGAGTAGGCGTTCTCCAAATGATGCTGCCAGGAACTCTTCTCATCAAACTTGAACTGTCTGGAAATCACATCAATGAAGAGGCAGGCACGCAGGGTGACATCCGATTCGTATTTTATCTTCCAGGTGCCTGATAGGTCTGCTGAGATAGAAACGGGAGCCTCATCGGGAGTACTGATCACAGAATTGGACAATGTGTATTCTTTGTCTAAATTGAAGAGGTCAAAAGTTATTTCTGGCACACCATATGTATCGCCGTCAATGAGACCTCGGCTGGCCCTGTGTCTCGCTTGCGCTCCGGGAGTGGCGCCTGCGGCTTTGGCAACAAGGCGCTGATAGATATCGGTGATAGCCGTAGGTTCGGTAGCGATAAGCCAGCCGTCTTCTTCATGTTCCACCACCGCCACGCGGCCACCGAAGCCGTTGGGGATGAATTGACTGACGCCGGCTTCAATCAGCATTTTGCCTTCGACAGTCGGCAGCAGGTCGGCGGGCGTGTCATGCGCCAGGCGTATCCACCAGATCGAGTCGCCGTCAATGATGTAATCGGCGATGCGGTCATCGGGGCAGAACACATCAGGCCAGACCTTATTCTCGGGCGTGACGAAAGCCACTGAGTCAATAGCCGTCAACTGGTAGCGGTAGACGGTATCGAGCGCCCATACCTCCTGCACAACATAGTCGGGCTGCTCCACACCCAGGGTGTCGATTTTGCTGTAGCAGATGCGGTCGATATCACCGTAGAAAAAGAAATCAAACCCGCCGTCGTTGCGGAAGATGTATAGTGCATCCTGACGGGGTTCTGTCTTGGCCACCGTCTCCTGCACGCTTATCAGCGAGAGCAGCAGAGCCATAAGGCATAAAAGTAGATGTTGCTTTTTCATCGCTTCGCAATTTTATAGGTGACACGGTCGGCTTTAACGACATACACTCCCACGGGGAGTTCCGAGAGGTTCAGGCTGTAGGTTCCTGACTCCCGGGCAGTGAGTTGACGCACCAGGCGGCCGTCGACCGAGTAAACCGCCACGGTGGCTCCTGCCTTGAGGTGGTCAATGACAATTATGCCGTCACGGAAGTTGACTTGGGCTTCGTCAGCCTTGAGTTCCTCGACGGCATCGGTTGTGTTCAGGAAGGTGAAACGGATCACATCCGGCAGGGCGAACGATGTCGTGGAGTTCACGCAGTTCACCACCAGGTCGGTACCCACGAAGGTCACCTCGGGCCTATCGGCGAGCACGAACATGTGCTGCGCATTGTCACGGGTCAGCACAACCAGCGTCACTGGACTGTCGGCAGCCCGCAACGGCACAGCCAGCACCATCGAGGCCAACAGCAACAAGGTTAGTTTGAGTAATTTTTTCATAAAAGTAACTGATTTAATAAGTAAATATTGATATGAATGGGTAAAGTATTCAGGAAATATGAGGAAATTTGGGAGAAATAGTATTCTTATCTGGTATTCAGGAGAACTAATGTTGGCATCTAGCACCCTCATATTCAAACGAATAGCGGGAATGAAACACCTCGCGGGCGATACAATCACCGATAGGGGCTGACTATTTTTTACAAAATTACTAACAAAAATGCCTTTTTGTGACTCTCAAAAATGCAAAAACGACTCCCAAAAATATTTTTGAGAGTCGTTTTTTGGTTTTTTCCTGCACAACCGCATCGAGACATGGAAAATGAGCACTTTTCACCAGGTCCGTTGTTATTATGCATTGCTGCTTCTTTTCCACTCGTTGGGAGTTACGCCGGTGATGGACTTGAAGATGCGGTAGAACGAGGATTCGCTGGCAAAACCAGTGGCTGTCCACACTTCGGTCAACTTGATATCGGGGTGCTCGCTGAGCAGTTGTTGCGCGAGTGCCACACGATAGGTGTTCACGAACTGTGGGAAGGTGCAGCCCTGCTGCGACTTGATACAATTAGAAAGGACGATGCGTGTCGTGCCCAGGGCTGAGGCGATATCATTCACCTTCAGATTAGGGTTCATATATACCCGTTGCTCCTCCATCATCTGGCACAGGCGGCGCATAAGTTCGGCACAATCCTCACCATCGTCAGTTGCTTCTGGATTCTCAGTTAGGGGGGCAGTGAGCGTTTCAGAATCAGGCAATGGGGTGAGCGGCATTTCATCTGCTTGCTCCTTTTTCCTTCGCCTGAACAGCAAGACCAGCAGAGCGGCCACGGCCATGGAAATCAGAACCAAAAGAGCCTTTTTCCATAGCGGCCAAACTGCCCGCGCAGCCTGGCTGCATGGGCTGATGTGAATCAGCCATGTGGCGGCGGTGGGTTTGAAGAATGAGGACTTAGGCGCGCCACCTATCAGCATCAAGTCACCATCGGCGTTCAGAAGTGGAAACGTGATATCCACATCGGTCAACACATCGGTATAAAAAAAAGTCAGACGAGCCGGTGTGTGGGCATAGTCGATAGCGACGACATACACATGTGTTGAGTCACATGGCGATACGAAACCGGAATCACAACCGATAAAATATGCCCGCTGCCGCTGACGGTCAACAAGGAAACTGATAATATAGCAAATTTTACCCCATTGACACGACTCGGGGATGGGCACATCGGTGGCCAGCAACGAGAATTCTCCATTAGTGACGCGGGCAATGGCGTGCTGTCCCTCATCATTGCTGACCGGTAACAGGTAGGAATAGTCCCCCTTGGACTTATCGCCAATAAAAGCAGTGGATGACGGCCAGAGCATGAATCCCGGGCGGATGCTCCACTGCTCGAGCAATGGCACATGGCATGGTTCACCCTGCAGACGGTCGGCCACAGGCATTGTGATCTGACGGCCTAAAGTGTCCCGGCCACCGATGATTATGGCATCATCTTTAGCCGTTTGCAAAATGTACGGCGTGCATCGACCGATACTCACCCCCTTTACAGGCAAGAAACCAGTCTTGCCGTCATAGATTTCGATGGCATCATCATGGTGCCAGTTGCCGGCAATGACGACACGGCCATCGTCCAACGCCAGCGCCGAAGCCAACGCTCGCTTGGTGTCGAGACTGGCGAAGCCCTCGGACGTGCGCGTTGACGGGTCATAGAGTTCGGCCTCAAAACTTTGCCCGACGCCCAGATTCCCGCTGTGTCCACCAGCGATGAGCACTTTACCTGTCACAAGTTCAATGGCAAAGCCGTCATCGTGGCTGAATGCGGTCGGCATCAGATGCCACTTGCCGTCCTTGTAGTATTCGAGGGTAGGCGTCGGCACGAAGTTGGTGGTGTGCCCGCCAATTGCCGTCGGCTCTCCGTTCAACAATAGCACTGAGTGTGCACATCGGGGCACATTAAGGTCGGCCAGCCGCTCAGCCCCAACCTTCACGACAGGGCATTGCATTCCACCGCTACTCTGCTGAGCAGCAAGTGGCAGTATCAACATTAGGCTATATAGCAGGATTATGTATCTCACCGGATGGGCGGGTTTAATGTGCAAATATCGTCATAATCCCCGAGCCGTGCAAGCACACTCCCAAAATACTACCATTCTCAGTCAACCACATCGCGATAGACTGTTGTTGCATGAGCACAAGCAAAATATCCTGCCTCGAGAAAAAACTGAAGAATAAAAAGGCCGATGAAAAATAAAACTGAGGACTAGGAACTAGAAACTAGAAACTATTTACTAACTTTGCAGATTGAACAGCATTTAAACCATACTATCATGAGCAACGACAAGACTTTGCAGCCGCTGGCCGGCATGACACTCGAGGAGATGCAGGATGCGGTCACCGCATTGGGTATGCCACGCTTTGTGGCTAAACAGTTGGCGCAGTGGATTTACCAGAAGCGCGTGAACGACTTTGAACAGATGCAGAACATCTCAAAGGCCAACCGCGAACTGCTGGCAAGCCGCTACTGCGTGGGCCTGTATCCTCCCAGCCAGGCTGCCGCCAGCGAGGACGGCACCGTTAAGTACCTGTTCGATGTGGGCGGCAAGCAGGCCGTCGAGGCCGTCTATATTCCCGAGGACGACCGTGCCACACTGTGCATCTCGTCCCAGAAGGGTTGCAGGATGAACTGCTACTTCTGCATGACCGGCAAGCAGGGCTTCCACGGCAACCTGACGTCCAACCAGATTATCAACCAGGTGTTGAGCGTCCCCGACAGCGACAAGTTGACCAATGTCGTGTTCATGGGTATGGGCGAGCCGCTCGACAACCTTGACGAGGTGATGCGTGTCATCTCAATCCTCACCGAGCCGTGGGGCCTGGCATGGAGTCCCAAGCGCGTCACTGTCTCGACCGTGGGCAAACGGCCCGAATTGAAAATCCTGTGCGAGCAGACGAGCGTGCACATCGCCGTGAGCGTGCACAATGCCGTCCAGGAAGAGCGCTCATCGATGATGCCTATCGAACGCCTCTACCCCATCGACACCGTGATGGAACTGCTGGGCAACTACGATTTTGCCCACCAACGCCGCCTGTCGGTGGAATACATCTGCTGGCAGTGGTTCAACGACGACATCCAGCATGCCGAGAAACTGCGTGAACTGTTGCCCAACGAGCACGTGCGTGTGAACCTGATCCGTTTCCACCCGATTCCCGGCATCGAGAAGTTGCGCACCAGCAGCGATGAGCGCATGACCTACTTCCGCGACTACCTGAACAGCAAGGGCGTGACGTGCACCATCCGCCGCAGCCGCGGCGAGGACATCGCTGCCGCCTGTGGCCAACTTGCAGGCCAGGTACGCAAGCAGCAGGAGGGCAAAGACGCCAAAGCCGCCAAAGCACCTAAAGAGGCCAAGGGTGCCAAAGACACCAAGGTCACTAAACCCGCCCCCAAACAGGGCCGCGGTACCCGAAGCAAGAAATAACCTGCCATACACAACCAACACACCTTGTTACTATGATTAAGAAGTCCATACGATTCATCATGCTGGCAGCGGCCATGCTGTTTGCTGTCCAAGCGATGTGGGCCGCCGAACCCATCAATTACTACAATAGCGCCCTGGGCAAGAGCGACGAGAACCTGATGTCGGCCCTGAGGAGCATCATCCGCAACCATAAGGAGGTGTCCTACAGCAGCGGCCTGCTGGCTGCATTCAGGAAAGCCGACACCGATGATGACGGTTTCATCATCGACATCTACAGCAACTGCCGCTACCGCCCCAGCGACAACGGTTCATCGGCACAGACCGTGGGCGAGGGTTACAACCGCGAACACAGTTTCCCCCGCAGTTGGTTCGGCGGAGAGGTGGCTCCCATGAACACCGATGTGTTCCACGTCTACCCCACCGACATCAAAGTCAACAGCCAGCGAGGCAACTTCCCCTATGGCGTCTGTGCCAACGGAACACGGTTATCCAATGGCATCTATATAGCCAAAGGCAAACTGGGCACAAGCACCTATCCCGGCTACAGCGGCACCGTGTTCGAGCCTGACGACGAATACAAGGGTGACCTGGCGCGCACCTATTTCTATATGGCCACGTGCTACAAGAACGAATTGCCCACCTGGCCCGGCAGTCCCCAGTTGAACTATGCCGCCAACCGCTATAAGGCCTACTCGACCTGGACCATCAACATGCTGATGGAATGGACCCGTCTGGACCCTGTCAGCGAGAAGGAGATCAAGCGCAACGAGGCCATCTATGAGATTCAGGGCAACCGCAACCCGTTCATCGATCACCCCGAACTGGCAGAATACATCTGGGGCGACCTGCAGGGCAAGTGCTGGAATGGCACCGGAGAAGATATTCCCGCTGCCATCACTGCCCCTGCCAACGGCACGACCATCAACATGGGCACCATTTACGAGGGGGACCAGAAGGAGATAACCGTCAATGTGAAGGGCGAAGGCTTGACCCAGGGCGTCAGTCTGCTGATGGAGGACAACGAGTTCTTCTACGTCAGCCAGAACACCTTCACCGCCAGCGAGGTCAACAGCGGCACCTCGTTTGTCATCGGCTTTGCCAGCGACGACGAGGGCGTCTACAACAACACGATTACCCTGTCCAACGAAGAGGCATCCACCTCGTTCACCGTCACCATCACGGTCATCAAGCACGGTGACACTCCCGACCCGCCCGTTGTGGTCGGTGACAGCATCGTCGAGGATTGGGAAGGCTGCACTACCGGCGGCTACTGGACCAAACCCGTCGAGGGCCATGCTTGGACCTGGGACTTCACCGATGCCGGCATCTGGGGCGACAGCAACAGTCATGGAGACCTCTCCTGCCGTTTGGGCAAATCCAGCAGCAGCGCCATCGCCATGACCCAGGATGTGGAAGGCGGTGCCAGTGCCATCAGCCTCTGGGCTGCAAGTTACGGCAATGATGGTGAGGCGGCCCTCCGTGTGGAATACAGCACCAACCAGGGCCAGTCTTGGTATGATTTAGGGGAGTTCACAGTAGTCCGTGGCACCTTGCAACACTACACGCTGGACATCGATGTTAACAATAATGTGAGGTTCCGCATCGTCCAGTTGTCGGGCACGCGTGTCAACATCGATGACATCACCATCTTTGGCCGCCAGCCACAGCCTGAGCACTTGAAGGGCGATGTGAACGACGATGGTGAGGTCAACATCGCCGACATCAATGCCCTCATGGGCGACATCCTGAGCGGAGTGCAGCACTACGCCTACGATGACGTGAACGAGGACGGCGAAATCAACATCGCCGATGTCAATGAAGTCATCGACATCATCCTGAACATGTAGACCATAGAGTTCACGATATAAAGCGCCGGCCCGTCGAGATGTATGCTCAACGGGCCGGCACTTTATTGCTGACGGTGATGAATCACTTCACGGGTATCTTATCGATTCGGCGCTGGTGACGGCCACCCTCGTAGGGGGTCGTCAGGAAGGCCTCGACCATAGCGATGGCCTCCTCGTCGGTGACAAAGCGGCCAGGCATAGCCAGCACGTTGGCATCGTTGTGCTGACGGGCCAGACGGGCTACCGCCAAGCGCCAGCACAAGGCCGAACGCACACCCTGGTGCTTGTTCAGCGTGATGTTGATGCCCTCGCCACTGCCACACACGGCAATGCCGGGATAGCACTCGCCCTGCTCCACTGCTGCGGCGCAGGGGTGGGCAAAGTCGGGATAGTCGCAACTGTCCTCGCTGTAGGTGCCGAAGTCCTTGTAGGCGATACCTTGCGCGTCAAGCCAACGCTTAACGGCCTCCTTGGTCGGATAGCCGGCATGGTCGCTGCACAGCGCCACGGGAATGCCGGGTTTCAAGATTGAGTTGTCCATATTCTTTTTTCTTTTAATGGCCGCGGCTGAACCACGGCACAGGGAACCTTATTTCTTGAGGGCCTGGAGGGCTTGCTCCATCGTGGCGATTTTGCTCTCGGCGTCGGCTTTCTTCTTGCGCTCGTTGGCGACAACGGCCTCGGGAGCATTGGCGACGAAACGCTCGTTGCTCAACTTCTTGTCCACGCTGGCCAGGAAGCCACGGGTGTACTCAAGGTCGGCCTCGAGTTTCTTGATTTCCTCCTCGACATCGATGCTGCCGGTAACGGGAACGGCAAACTCAGCGGTACCGACCATAAAGGCGGGCGCCGTGGGGTCTTTCTCGGTCACGGCCTCGATCTTGTCGAGTCCGGCGAGTTTGATGATGATGGCCTCGAGCGGATTGTTCAGGCCACCGACGGCTTGCAGCGTGAGTTGCTCCTTGTTGGGGAGGTTCTTCTGCTTGCGCACGTTGCGCACACCGGCAACAATCTCCTTGACGTCGGCCATCGCCTTGAGCAAAGCGGCATCGGCCTGCTCGGGCTCGGGAATGAGGGCATACATGATGCTCTCGCCATCCTTACGCTCGTCGAGATGCTGCCACAGTTCCTCGGTGATGAAGGGCATGAACGGATGCAACAGACGCAGCAGCATGTCGAAGAACTCGAGCGTGGCCTGCATGGTAGCACGGTCCATCGGCTGGCCAAAGGCAGGTTTCACGGCCTCGAGATACCAAGCCGAGAACTCTTCCCAGAACAGGCGGTAGAGCACCATCATGGCATCGCTCAAGCGGAACTTGGCGAAGTGGTCCTTGACGGTGGCCAAGGCATCGTTGAGGGTGTGGCGGAACCACATCACAGCCTGACGGCTGGCCTCGGGCTGCTCGACATCGGCTACCTCCCAACCCTTGACGAGACGGAAGGCATTCCAAATCTTGTTGTTGAAGTTGCGGCCCTGCTCACACAACGCGTCATCATAGAGGATGTCGTTGCCGGCGGGAGCGGCAAGCATCAGACCCATGCGGACACCGTCGGCGCCGAATTTGTCAATCAGCATCAGCGGGTCGGGCGAGTTGCCCAGCGACTTGGACATCTTGCGGCCCAACTTGTCGCGAACAACACCGGTGAAATAGACGTTGCGGAACGGCATGTCACCCATGTACTCATAGCCAGCCATGATCATGCGGGCCACCCAGAAGAAGATGATATCGGGGGCGGTCACCAGGTCGTTGGTGGGATAGTAGTACTTAATCTCCTCGTTGCCGGGGTTGTTGATGCCGTCGAACAGCGAGATGGGCCACAGCCATGAACTGAACCACGTGTCGAGGGCGTCCTCGTCGTGGCGCAGTTGGCTGGCTTCGATATTCTCGTAACCGGGAATCTTGCGGGCCTTTTCCAGGGCCTCCTCCTCGTTCATGGCAACCACATAAACCTCCTTCTCCTCGTCGTCGGTGGGCAGGAAGTAAGCGGGAATGCGGTGTCCCCACCACAACTGGCGCGAGATACACCAGTCCTGAATGCCCTCGAGCCAGACGTTGTAGATATTTTTGTACTTGGCGGGATGGAACTTGAGTTCGTCGTTCTGCACACAGGGCAGCGCGATGTCGGCAAAGTGCTTCATCTTGAGGAACCACTGCATGCACAGGCGAGGCTCGACGGCGGTGTCGCTGTTGCGCTCGCTGTAGCCCACCTTGTTGTCATAGTCCTCAATCTTCTCGATCAGACCGGCATTCTGCAGGTCGGGCACAATCACCTTGCGGCACTCCATGCGGTCCATACCGACATACAGCGGCGACTGCTCGCTGATGGTGGCATCGGCATTGAAGATATCGATGGTTTCCAGGTTATGCGTCTTGCCCAGGACGTAGTCGTTGGGGTCGTGGGCGGGAGTCACCTTCAGGCAACCGGTACCGAACTCGATTTCCACATAGCGGTCCTCAATCACGTTGATCACACGGCCAACCAGCGGCACGATGACCTTGCGACCCTTGAGCCACTGGTTCTTGGGATCCTTGGGGTTGATGCACATGGCGGTATCGCCCATGATGGTCTCGGGGCGCGTGGTGGCCACGACGGCATAGTATCCCTTCGCATCCTTGTGGATGATGTTACCCTCGGCACGCAGTTGCTCCTCGTTCTCGAGGGTCTGCAGGCCGTCAACATAGTACTTGAGGTAATACAGGTGGCTCTTCTCCTCGCGGTAGATAACCTCCTCGTTGCTCAATGCTGTCTGTGCCTTGGGATCCCAGTTCACCATGCGCAATCCGCGGTAGATGTAGCCCTTGTCATAGAGGTCCACAAACACCTTGAGCACGCTCTTGCTGCGGGTCTCGTCCATCGTGAAGGCGGTGCGGCTCCAGTCACAGGAGGCACCCAGTTTGCGCAACTGCTGCAGGATGATGCCGCCGTGCTCATGCGTCCAGTCCCAAGCATGCTTGAGGAACTCGTCGCGGGTGAGGTCACGCTTGCGGATACCCTGCTCGGCAAGGCGTTTCACCACCTTGGCCTCGGTAGCAATCGAGGCATGGTCGGTACCGGGAACCCACAGGGCGTTCTTGCCCTCCATGCGCGCGCGGCGGATGAGGATGTCCTGGATGGTGTTGTTGAGCATATGGCCCATGTGCAGCACGCCCGTCACATTGGGGGGCGGGATAACGATGCAATAGGGTTCACGCTCATCGGGCACGCTCTTGAACAGGTCGTGCGATTCCCAATACTTATACCACTTGTCCTCGACCTCTTTGGGGTCGTATTTCGTAGCCAGTGTATTCTCTTTCTCGCTCATTGTTTTTGGTTATAATAATGTTTTTAGTTCCATTTAAACGGCAAAGGTAATGAAAAACCGCCAAACCGCAAAACTGCATTGTAGTTTTTAATCGCAAGTATCAATAGAAAGCGGCTGAATTGCCTGAGGAACAATTCAGCCGCATGTGATATGAAGTGATGATGGAATGTTTTTTACTGTTCTAAATCATAACGGAACCAGAAATTCTCGATGTCCGTCACATATTCATTATTGATGTAGAGCACTTTCCAGGGTCGGAGGTTCATCAGCGCCGCTTTGACTTCCTGTGACAACCTGTCTTTCAACTCATCATTGTCACCCTTGAAATCTATCTTCACACCGCAGTCCACCAGATTACCCAAGGTGTCCACCTGAATGTCGGATACATCTACATCGATTTCCTTGATTCCGGCCAATTCGGGATAATTCTCGACTGGAATGGGTATCATGTATTGATACTTTTCAAATGTTTTCAGATTGTTCATGTTACCGAGGTCATTCATCCAGGAATCACCAACAACAATCCTGTTATGATAGGCAACGCAGTCGGTTACTCTCCCTTGATTGACAGTGAAGTACTGCTCAAATTCCATGGTGCGCATATACCCCTGATGAACGTATTTGACCACATGACCTCTTGCGACTCTTACTTTCCCAGTGAACCATGACGCAACGATTTCGCCATCGACATAGTAGTCATGAAACACCTTGATCATATCATCGGCAGGGACAAACGGGGGTATTTCTTTTCCATCCTTGTTGTTTGCAGGGAATATCGTCGTTGCCATTACAGAGTTGTCAAAGTCAAACCCGACCCTTATGCTATCCAGGTAAAGTTGCCCGTCACGGATACTCCAATACCCAGTATAACCATGCCAGTTGCCAGAACTAATTCTTCGTTCTTTGGGCAAGACATCCAGTAAGTGATGGAAAAGAGCAGAATCTCTTTCGACAGGCTGTCCCATCAAAGTCCATCTCTCGCCATCAATATAGATGACATCGCCCTGGTAGGCCGTAGCCAATGAACTGACAGCAATACCCAGCACAAATATGCTTAAAATAAACCGTTTCATGACGCCAAAGTTTTAGTGATTTGTCTGCTGCAAAATTATAGCGAAAAAACGAAAAACGGCCAGCATTTAATGGTCATTCTTCGTTATTCAATATATTGAATTTCAGTTAATTAAAAAAGAAAAAGGTCATTTTGGGGTCATTCGAAATTCCATGATTAAAAACGACCCCGAAAAACGCGTTTTTGGGGCATTCCGGTAGAAGGAAACGCAGAAAATGAGTACCTTTGCAGTGTAATTACAAAACCGTCGATTATGGGAACCATCAATTTTACACAGATTCTGAGTGCAACACTGGTATTGCTGAGTATTATCGACATTGTGGGCTCGATACCCATCATCCTGCAGTTGAGGGAAAAGGGACGACATGTGGATGCCGTTAAAGCCACCCTCTACTCTACCCTGCTGATGGTGGGCTTCTACTATGGCGGCCACTGGTTGCTGCGCATCTTCAACTGCGATATCCACTCGTTTGCCACGGCAGGCGGTTTCCTGATGTTCCTGATGGCACTGGAGATGATCCTGGATGTGGAAATTTTCAAGAACAACACGCCCAACAAAGGGGCGACAATGGTGCCGATGGTGTTCCCGCTGATTGCGGGCGCCGGCGTGCTGACGACGCTCATCTCGCTCAAGGCGATGTATGACGATGTGAACATCTTCATCGGCCTGGCCATCAACATGGCATGGGTGTTCCTGGTCATCAAGAGCACCGGCAAGATCCAACAACTGCTGGGCGAGGGCGGCATGATGTTCTCACGCAAGTTTTTCGGCATCATTCTGCTGGCTATGAGTGTGAAGATGATGACGGAGAATATAAAACACTTGTTCTAAACGCGCGTTTAGAACAAGTGTTAGGTTAAAGGTTAAGGGTTAAAGGTTAATGAGGCATCCGCCTTTGGGCTCGCTGCGGTATGAACTGCACCCCAAAAGTTAGACACAAAACTTTTGGAGTGCAGTTTGTTTATGAAGTACAGTTATGAAGAAAAGCTAAGTGTTGTAATCGAAATCATGTATGGTAAAGGCCTCAAGACTTTATGTC
>Ga0310695_10003336_pt1 | contig 31777 bp, 26 predicted proteins | sample RumenRJG_04DNA_FD_203882 | JGI IMG/M metagenome (GOLD analysis project Ga0310695, IMG submission 203882) | Bovine rumen microbial communities from Lethbridge, Alberta, Canada - RJG_04 (v2) (version 2) | ecosystem: Host-associated > Mammals > Digestive system > Stomach > Rumen | place: Canada...
CTGGGTAAGAACATGCCGTTCAAGGCACTGCCCCCCGGCATTCCCCGCCGCAAGTGGGACCCCATCACCATGCCCGACCGTCCACGTAAGGCCAAGCCGAGCATTGCCACCGAGATGCGCAAACAGGCTGCCAAGTTCACCACCATGCTTGAAGACCAGTTCCTCTACCACGGCATCGCCATGATAGTCTATCCCTTCAACAACAGCATCGAGAACCGCGACCTCATTGACCGGCTGCTATACCAGAAGCGGGCCATGAGAGCAGCGAGATTTATCTGAGTTAAGAGTTAAGAGTTAAGAATTAAGAATTAATTACAGCATACCACTATGAGCAGAGCGATTAACACCAGCGTTGCCACCATACAGTTTCAGGTCAACGCACGTCAGGCCAGTGCAGCCATGCAGGCACTGCAGGACATGGCAAAGAAACTGGGCGATAACATTGACAGCGTCAACAGGAATATCAAGAACCTGGGTGAGGGCGTTCCCAAGGACAACCCCGACCTTCTGAACTACCAGAACCAGTTGAAGGCACTCGACAGTCAGTTGAAGGACGTGCAGAAAGCCCAGCGCGACTTCCTGAAGGGCGCCAAGGCCGCCGACCAGTTGTGGAAGGCCGCCGGTGAGGGCAACATCGAAAGCCTCTCGTTCCGCAGCATCAAGGCAGGCATCAACGGCCTGAAGAAGCGTCAGGAGGGACTCAGCCCCGGCGACGCTCAGGACATGAAGGACTGGCGCATCATCAAGGAGGTCATCGACGAAGCCGACCGCGTGATGAAGCAGGCCGGTGCCGACGTGCAGAACGTGGTACAGACCATCCGTGAGGGCGGCAAGGTGAGTGAGCAGACCATGCGCCAGACCATCAGCACCCTGAAGGAGCTGAAAGGCAGCGTGGATGAGACCGATGCCGACTTCCGCACCTACGGCAGCGACCTCGACTTCATGGAGGCGAAGTTGAAGGACTTCAACGACGCCCAGCGCCGTGCCAAGGGTGAGATAGTGGATGCCAACGACGCCCGCCGCGAGATGAACAAGCTCACGGAGGAAGGCCGCCGTCAGGCAGAGTTCCAGAAGCAGCAGGCCGAATGGGAGGTGAAGTTCTACGAGCAGAAGAACCAGCAGCTGGAGGTGCAGCGTCAGAAGCAGCAGGCCGCCATCGACCAGGCCAAGCAGCAGATTGACGCTCAGCAGCAGCTGATAGAGCAGAAGCATAGCCAGTTGGCTGCCGACGAGGAATCCTTCAATAAGGAGCAGCAGACACGCCATACCAAGATTGACGGCATGAAGCAGGAGGCACGCACCGCCCGCGACCTGGCCGACGAGAAGAAGGAGATAGCCGACGAGCAGATAGAGACCGAGAAATACTGGCAGCACCAGCTGAACGAGACGGGGCAGAAGATTACCGACATCAAGACCAAGCTCGAAGAACTCCGCACCGCGAAGCTGAAGCCACAGGTGGATACCAGCGAAATCGACGCTTTGAAGACGGATCTTAACGAGATCGAGAACCAATTGAACACGATGGGCGGGATGCACACCGCCGAGATGACTGCATTCAATCAGCGCTTGTGGAAGAAGCAGGACTCGATGAAGGAGGTTGGCAGCAAGCAGTATCTGCCGCACGTCACAGACCCCGATGCAGACTTCTTTAACTTCGGCAATAAGGCGAAGAAGATCATTAAGAGCTTTGCCGCAGGGGGCGATGACCGCCGCTTCGACCTTATGCAGTCGTTGGCTGAACGTGGTGGCTATCTCGAAAAGCTGAAGGAACTGGAGAGCGAGAAGCGAGCTATCGTCAAGCAGCGCACAGAATACGTCCGTGCAATGGACGAAACGGGCAAGAAAGACTGGGAGGAAGCCATCCGTCAGCTCGATGAACTCGACGGCCTGTATTCCACGGTCATCAATATATTAAAGGACTATAAGCAGGAGTTCGACAAAATCAAGCCCGCCGACGATGCTCATCTGGAGAAGTACGAGGCGCTGACAGAAAGACGTGCTACACTTTTGGAGAAGATTGCATCTGTTGAGCAGCAGAGCGCATCTGCTACCAATCAAGACACCGAGGCCGTAAAGAATGAAGTCAAGTCTGTCGACGAACTGGAGACAGAGCTGGGCGAATTGGAAAAGAAGATAAAAAAACTGAAAGACGACGGCATGTACGACCCGTCCGATGGTTCGATTGCCGATGCCATCAAAGACCGCCTGGAAACAGCAAAGAAACATTCCGACGAAGCAGATGAATGGTCGAGTAAGGCGAGTCGCACCAAGGACGGCTCCAAGAAAAACGTAGAATACCTGCACAATTGGGAAGAGTCCGACCAGTGGCGCCAGTCCTATGAAGACCAAGCCGAAGCCCTGCAAAAGCTGGAACCACTTCTAAAACGGAAAGCCGAAATCGAACAGCAAATAGCACAGGTTCAATCTCAGTCCACCACCGCCACCAAGTCCGAGACCGAGGCTATTCAGAAGAAGAACCAGGAACTGGAGCGCACCAAGGCGTACATAGAATTGGAGAAGGGCAACATCAGCCGCAATCAAGGATACTACGACCAGGCCATCAAAGACCTGAAGGAGATGGGACTGGCCGAAAAGGACATTACCGACCAGGCGAAGATTCAGGAGGCCATCGAGAAGAAGACTCTCGAAATCATGGAGGCCGAGGTGAACGCTGGGAAGGAAGCTGCCGAACAGCGCAGGGAACTGGTAAGCAAAATCACGTCGAGTCAGTTGGGCGGCAGTAAGGCCGACCAGGATTTCTACGCCAAACACGCAGGTGAATACGAGCTTAGTCAGTATAAAGATACCGATGAGATAATGGAGCGTATTGCCCACCTCGAAATGGTGAGCAAGCTAAAGAACGGCAAGCGGTTCAGCGACGATACCCATTGGGATCCTGACGACGAGGTGGACGAGGATGAGCTCTACGTGATGACCGACGAAGAGAAGGAAGCCGCACTTAATGAACTGCGCATCCTGAAGCAGCACATCCGCGAAGAACTTTTGAAGACCCTCAATTTGGAAGGCGACATCGACAATGCCGTATTGGAAATGACGGGTGGTGACGGTTTCAGTGAGGATGCTAAGTTCGGTGAGCAACTTAACGACAAACTCCAGTCTATCAAGGAAAAGATAGAGGAGAAGATTCAGACCTCGCTCGACAAGTACGACGACATCGTCAATATGGAGTATAGCGAGGCATGGGACGATAACGGTAAGCTCGACAAGGAGAAGGTAAGAAAAAATGTTGCCGAATATATCGAGGACACCATACAGGAGGTATCCGGCTCGAAGACAAACATCGACGAGAGTCGGGAAAGTATTAAGGAATACAAGGAAAACATCGTACGTCTGAATGGCGAAATCGAGAAGCTCAATCAGACCGAAGAGCAGTCCAACGAAAAGACACAGGTAGAACTCGACCTTGAACAGGAACTGACCGACACGCAGGAGAAAAACGCCACGGCTCAGAGCAAACTGAACGATGCAAAGCGTGACTCTGCCAAGGCCACGGGCGAATACGTCGAAGCCAATAAGAAAGCAGAGGAGCAGGAGGGCAACCTGGCCAAGGCCACCAAGGAGGCCGACGATGCTCAGGCTAAGCACGACGAGCACATGAAGGACGGCCTGGACACCATCAGCAAGATGGGTGAGGAGTACGAAGGCATGAAGACCAGGCTGGAGGGTCAGGAGCAGGCACTGGCCGACACTGGCAAGCAGATGGCCGAGACCAACCAGCACATAACCGAGTCGGAAGCAAAGAAGCAGCAGGCCCAGCAACTGACCATCCAGAAGATGGAGGAGATGCTGGCCGCCCTGCGTAAAGAGAACAACGAGGTAATCCCCGCCAACACCGAAAAGTGGCGCGAGAACGAGGCGGAGATTGAAAAACTCGACCAGACTATCCGCGAGCTGAAGGGCGAGTGGATGAGCTATGGCGACGCGATGAAGTACGCCAGCAGCATCGGCTCCGATGGTTTTATGGCTACCGACGAGCAGACGAAAATGGCTACCGAGGCACTGACCCGCCACCGCGAGGAACTCATCAAGACCATTCAGCAGAAGGAAGCCGACAGCCAGGCCACCGCCGCAGAATGTGCCGAACTGGAACAGCTGGACCAGGCGCTCACGAAGATTAAGACCGGCTTCACCAGTGCCGACGACGTGATGACTCGATGGGCAGAGCACATGAACGCTGGGAAGCAGGCGACGGAGACCATGAGCCAGCAGACCGAGACGCTGGCGCAGACACTGGACGAGAAGCTGGCAGGGGCTACGTCATCGTGGGATGCTAAGATTGAGGCGGAGACCAGTTATTTGGAGGATTGCAATAAAGAACTCGATAGATACGAGCAAGAGTTGCAGGAACTCTCCGACAAACTGAAGGAACTGGAACAGAAGCACAGCAACCACAGTTGGCTCTGGAAAAAGACACATGCTCGTGAATATCAACGAGAAGAGGCGCGTATCGAATGGCTGCGCGAAGAAACAGGCAGCGGTAACACTTTCGACGAAGAAGGAAATATCAAACGTGCCACAACGAAAGGTCTTGTTGATGACATGCGCAATTATAAGCAGGAAGCCCAAGAACGTCTTGCTCAACTAAAGCAGCTGAAAGCCGAGGAACTTGGGCTGACCGAATCCGAGGTGCAGGCCGAGGAGAAGAAGGCCGATGCCAAACGCCTGACCAACGAGCAGATGCAGGAAGGTATCAAACTGCTGGAGGAGGAATACGCCAAGACCGACCACACCACCGAGGAGGGCATCAAGAAGCGTGAGCAGCTGCGCGAGGCCATCGACCAGATGAACCAGGAGCTGAAGGAATCGACGGGTGAATGGATGAGCGTGGCCGATGCCATGAAACTGGCAGGGCAGGCGGAGAAGAACACGTTCCTCGGCAACGACGGCACGGGCTTCACCGCGTCAGCACAGGACATACAGAAAGCCACGCAGGCACTGGAACGGCAGCGCGACGTCATCCTGCAGACAATCAAGGCGAAGCGTGATAGCGGCAAGGCCACCGACGATGAAGAGAAGGAGCTGCAAGACCTGACGAATAAGCTAAAGGCGTTGAAGTTTGAACAGGATAACTTCAACATGAGTCAGGCCAAGATGCAGGAGCTGATGCGCACGCCAACCAACGCCGTGAGCCTGGATGAGCTGCGCAGCGCCATCAAGCGCGCTGACGGGGAGCTGAAACGTATGGAAGGCTCATTAGGTCAGAACAATGCCCAATACAAAGCCTTTGCCGAGCAGGTTCGCAACGCCAAGAACCAGCTGAAGGAGATGGAGGGTCAGGCCAAGGCCAGCGCAACGGCATGGGAGAAGGCATGGTCACGATTGAAGACCTACGTCGTGATGTACATGGGATTCAATGCCTTGTGGCAGAAGGTGATGGGCACCGCCGACGACCTGATGCAGCTGTCGGACAAGATGGGTGAGGTGCGCAAGACCACGGGCTTCACCGCTGACGAGGTGGGACGACTGAGCGACGAGTTAAAGAAGCTCGATACCCGCACCACCATCACTGGACTGCTCGATCTGAGTGTTGCCGCCGGTCAGCTGGGTTTGAAGACGCAGGAGGACGTAGAGGGATTCACCATTGCCGCTAACAAGCTGATGGTGGCCTTGCCTGAAATGGGTAAGGAAGGTGCCACGGAAATGCTGAAGGTGGCTCTGGCAACGGGCGAGATTGACAAGATCCGTAAGCAGATGGAGCAGGGACTTATCGACGGTTCTTCTGCAACTGCTGTGGCCATGGAGAAGGTCGGCTCTACGATTGACCGTCTGCGTGCCACGAGCGCCGCCACCGCTCCCGCCATCACCGACTTCGTGAAGCGCGTCGGTGCCGTGGGTGCCCAGAGCGGTATCAGCATCGACCAGGTGGCCGCCCTCGGTTCTACGGTTGACGCCCTCGGTATGCGCGTCGAGATGTCGGCCACTGCATTGTCACGAATGATTCCGGCTATCAAGAATAATGCGTTTGATGTCGCTAAGGCTATTGGGGTGACACCGAACACGCTGCGCGACCTCTTCGAGGCCGGCAGGGGCATGGAAGCCGTGCTGCTGATATTCCAGAAGATTAAGGACTCCGGCATGGGAGCCGACGACATCGACAAGATGCTAGGTATGGGCAACATGAAGGAGGTGATGAAGGAACTGAACCAGCAGGGTGCCCGTGCGGGTATCGTATTCGCTGGCCTGAGTCAGAACGTGGATACCTTGCGTGAGCATCTGAATACCGCCAGCAAGGCCTACGAGGAGAACATTGCCATACAGCAGGAGTACGACAAGATGAACGAGACCACTGCTGCCCGTTGGGAGCGTTTAAAGAATGTTGTCGAGGAACTGTTTGTAGGTGACGCTTCACAACGCTGGCTTGGAGGCATCATCGACGGACTCAGGACCGCATTGGATATTGTAGTCGACTTAATAGATTATGTCAAAGCATTCGGTTATAGTTTCGCTGCATGGAAGATCGGCGTTGGCGGTGCTATATGGGCTTACCTTATCAATCCGTTAAGACTGGCTATCACTGAGACACATTCATTGGGTACTCAGATTAAAAGAGTAGCCGCTACATGGCGCACGGCATGGCGCTCAATGGACGCTGCCACGAAAGCCAACCTCATTATGGCTATTGGTACTGCCGTGTACTATTTGGGCAAAGCTATCTGGGACACCTGCACGAAGGTAAGCGAACTGGCAAAGGCTATGGCCGAGGTTGACGAGCAGGAAGTTGTTGCCATCCGTGATATCAACCGTCTGAGCAAGTCGCTGACTGATGCCATACCAAAGGCCAACGGACTGGCTAACAATCACAAGAACCTGAAGGAGGAAACGGACGCTCTGCGCAAGGAGTTGGACGAGTTGAAGAAATCGACCGACAAAAGCGCCGAGGCTCACGGCAAGCTGAGCAAGAAGACCGAGGAGCTGGAGAAGAAGGAGAAAGACCTGAAAGCCGCCGAAGACGAGAGTAACAAGGCCAACAAGGAACGTAGCAGTCTGATAACGGAAATCAACTCGAAGTACAGTACTTACCTGGGCTATATGCTGAACGAAGAGACTGCCGCCCTGCAGGTGGCACAGGCTCACCGTCAGATAGTAGCCGCCCTGAAGGAGGAGATGGAGCAGAAGCGCATGAACCGCCAGCAGGAGGCCATCAACGCCAAGTACGACGAGAAGATTGCTGGCTACCAGACCGACGCACAGGACGAACTGAGCAATCTGCCTGCCGACATCCAGCGCAGGATTATGAACCGTTTCAATTCCGTCCTGGCCAATATCACATTCGAGATTGATCCGAATACACAGAAGGGTATCTTCCGCCGTAGCGCTGCCGAGGGATTCGGCGAGAAGGTTTACAGGGAGCGCGAGGGCGTGGATAACGCATCATACGCTTCGTTTGAACTGATGCAGCCCATCTTGAAGGAACTGATCAAGCAGGAGGCCATCGGACAGCAAGGCGTAACGCTGACCACAAAAGACCTCGACAAGTATGTGAAGGACGCATGGGGTTTGATTGGTGTGGACGCAGGCTTTTGGCAGCTCTCTCTGAACTCACTGGAGAAGGAGCGTCAGACAATGGAACTGCGTAACCAGTCCGACCAGACGCAGAAAGCCCTTCATGCCACGTCCGTATCCGAAGCCGACAAAGCGAACATCTATGCCTACATGAAAATCAAGGACATTACAGGTGGGTTGGCAGAGAATCAGGAACTGAGTTCGGAGAATGTTAAGAGCCTGGCACAGCAGGTAAATATCATCACCGGAAATCTTAGCAAATTCAAAGACGAGCTGAAAAATGCAGATTCATATATCGGGAAGGACAATGACGCTACACTGGAGAACGCTGTTAACACCATGTTTGCTGCGCTGAGCGAGAAACAGCGTAAGCAGATTCTTAACGCCGCAAAGAGGTCTTCCAAAGTTGGTACTGACACGGGAGGCGGCGCAGGCGGCGGTGGCGGCACTAACCCCTGGGGCGGCAATGCTCCTGCCGAGAGCACGGACTACGCTACGTGGGACGTGAACGAGCTGGTGGCAAGGCGTAACCAGATGGATAAGTTCAAGAACGTGCTGAAGCCCGACACGGACATCCGCGCCGTGCTGGCCGAGGACAAGGCGCTGATGAAGGCGCTGGACAACGGACTGAAAGAGGACTGGAAGTCGGTGCTGGGATGGTATAACACGGAGCGCAAGAAGATTCAGAAGGAGTTGAAGAGCGAACGCTTCTCGACGAACGAGGGTCACTGGCGCGACGAGAAGAACGGCAGCCGCAAGAACCACTTCCGAGAGAGCGACTATGCGCTGGCTGAGCTGGACCGCTACTATTCAAAGCGTAAGGAGGAACTAGAGAAAGCCCGCATCGAGGAGAATATGTCGGAAGAGTTGTTCAACCGTCAGGCTGAGTTGTTGGAACAGGAACACCTGGAGCGCCGTTCAAAACTGCGCGAGACTTTCACAGCAGGAAACACCAAGGCTGAAAAGGAGATGGTGAAACAGTTCCGCGAATGGTGGTCGAAGCTGGAGAAAGACGGAAAACTGGACGAGGTGCCTTGGGCTACGGTAGAGAGCGAGTGGGCGAAAGCACTCGCTTCGGAGATAGGTCGTAACAACCTGAAGGCTCAGCAGGACTTGACACAGATGCAGCAGATAACGGTGAAGCACCTGAACAAGATTGCTGACATCATTGCCAAGGAGCGCCCATACGACGGCATCGTGGACAACCTGCGCAAGAACCTGACGGAGATGGATATCCTCTTTGCCGACATGGAGAAGAAGGGCGCTACCGACCCTGCTACGTTGGTGAAGGAGCAGAATACCCGTCTGCAGTTCCTGTTGGGCGAGGCAGAAACGGCCTATCAGTCGAGCATCGACGAGGTACTGCGCCGTATGGCCGATGCTGGCATGACGGCATGGGCTGAGGAAATCGGCAAGAGCGACGCGATGAAGAATGCGCTGATGGCTCAGCTGCAGACAGCCTACGACGAGATACAGAACGCCATCAAGAAGGAGGCTTCGCAGATTAAGAAGCAGACGGACATCTGGTGGAACGACCTGATGCCAGGACAGGAGACGAGCCGTAAGGGTGGCTTCGAGAAGATACTGACAAGGCTGGGCTTGCAGGAGGATCAGGTGAAGCGTGCCAACGCACTCATCGGAGCCGGTGCTGCATCAGAGCGTGTAGCCGACAAACTGGCCATCAAGCAGATGCAGATTCGCTTGCAGATGCAGCAGGTGTACTACCAGAAGATGCGCCAGATGTGGAATGACCGCATCCGCTCGCTGCGTGAACAGGGCAAGGAGATTGACGCCCAGCACGCAGAAATCAGCAAGCAGCTGTCGCTCTCTGAGGAGCAGAAGAAACTGGACGAGCAGCGTGTGGCCATCGCCAACCAGCTGGAGGAAAGCCAGAACCGCCTCTATACCTCCCTGAAGGAGTGGGGCGACCTGCTGGCATCGTCGGTAAAGGACCTGATGGAGGCCAGCCATGCTGGTGAAGCTGATTACTATAACGAGCTGGCCAAGCTGAACCTGACGGGTAAGGGCGGCCCAGGTGCTGGCACGTATGTCGTCATCGACAATGCTGGAACGAGTGATGCAGAGGCGCACTACGAGTACCTGGACGAACGTGCTGCTTTGGAGAGACAGTTAGAGATAGAGCAGGAGAATGCCAAGTCGGAGGCATGGCGCAAAGTCTGGGATGATCTGAACGCCAAGATGAACGAGCAGATTACGGACTGGATCAATGCGCAGTTGCAGAACCAGGCGGTCTACGACAACACGAAGGCGCTGAAGGATAACACAGATCAGGACAAGCAGCATCTGGAAATTCTGAAAGAACAGGACGGCATCATTGAATATGCCACCGACGCCACCCGTCAGAATACCGATGCGCTCGGCAGACTGACGACGCAGCTGGCGCAGGGTATCACCATCAATCCTGCAACCGATACGGGCACTAATTCCACCGGCGAGCAGGGCGATGTCGGCATAAAAGCCGGGAACGCGACTGGCATGGCAGTCGAAGGAGGAGAGCAGTCCGTGGTGTTCAACGATGGTGTCAACCCTGGTGTGTCATGGATGCTGACCGACGAGCAGCTGGCTGCTGAGCAGGCGCAGCTGGAACAGCGCGTGCAGATGCAGGAAGACGCCGCTGAGAGGGTAAGGATTGCTAACGAAGCTGCATTCCACAGTGCCGCCAAGACCGAGAGTGACACGGACAAGCAGATGGTGAAGAGCAACGCCAGTTCCTTCGCCAAGATGACGATGGCCGCTAACCTGTATGGTGTGGCTTACCAGGCTGTGTCGAACGACAACCTGAGTGCTACGCAGAAATGGGAGATGATAGCCTTGCAGTCGGTTGGCAACTATGCCATATCGAGCTTGACGGCAGTCATGTCGGAGGCTGCTGCAAAGGGGGCCGTGAGCGAGGCGACGGTACTGGGTAAGCTGTGGAGCCAGCTGGGCTTGGCCGCCGCTCCGGTGTTCGCCATCTTCACTGGCTTGCTCGGTGCCGCCATGGGCGCTGCCACGTCGAAGGTGGCCAAGTCGAAGAGCCAGATTGCACAGGCTACTGGTGCCAGCAGTGCGTCGGCCGGTAAGCTGACGACGGGTATGCTGACGTATGCGGAGGGTAACGTCAACGAGTTCACTGATCCTGACTCGCTGACACCAGGCAGGTCGTATAACGTGGATGCCGCTGACGGAAAGACATACCGTGCGAAGTACACGGGACGTAACCCGAAGACACATATCACCACCGGTCCTGAGTTCCACCTGGTCGGCGAGAAGGGCCGCGAGGCGATCATCGACGCGCATACCACGCGCAACATTCAGCTGAACGAGCCGGAGATATGGCGTAACATACAGACGCTGTATAACGGTGGCAGCCTGCGCCATACGGCAACGCGCAGAGGACGTGGCGTGAGGGCCTTCGCAGAGGGTAACATCGACGAGTTTGAGATGTCTGATGGCGGAGGTATGATGGCTGATAGTGGGTTGTCACCGGAGATGCTTACAGGATTCCAGAGCAGTCTGGACAAGAACAACGAGCTGCTGGAGCGTGCGCTGACGCAGGGCATCCATGCCAAGTTCGACGTGTACGGCAGGGGTGGCCTGGTGGACAGCTACGACACTGGAAAGAAGACCGTGCAGCGACACGGGGAACGGTATTGACGCTTCGCTAGTGAATAGTGAAGAGTGAATAGTGAAAACTTATCTTTTTTGTAAACTCATATAGGTTTTGACACGAGGGGCTGTGAAGTTCTTCGTGTCTTTTTTGTGTCGGAAACGAATTTGGATAATTCACATGATTTTATCCACGCCTTACATTTTCACACTTAGGTAAATATTTGTCAAGCAAACCAGATTCTCTTAACAACCTACCGGCTTTGGGGTATTTCTTAAATAGTTCGGTCCTTGTCCTAAACTCTGATGTAACGGCTATCGCATCTTCAAGTGTCCAGTTTCTTTTCGGCGGTCTCATACGTTTCAGTCCAGAGCAATATTTATCTATCAAATGACGAGATAAAAGAAACCTGTAATATGAACGCGATCCTTTACGGAAATCTTTGTAGTACTCGTATTTGGCTATTTCTCTCTTTATAAGACGGTCTGTATAATATGGTTGTATTGACGCGCCAAGAGAGCCGCCATTACTTCTGTTAAGCATCTTCCATCCATCAGAAGCAAACTTCTTTATGTAGGAATCTTCTATTTTACCTGCCTTGTCTATCCCCAGCCATCCGGTCAGTTCTTTAAATTCGTAACTTGCGCCTGTTTCTTGTATGTGCCTATATACGGGTGAGACACGCTTGTGATTTGAAACATGCTCATGAAAACGTCGTTTAATATCTTGTGTCAAACCTACATAGGCATACCCGTCTGAAAATAGGAATGTGTAAACTTTTCGTTTAACCCAATTTCCTCTCGGTTTCATGTGCCCACATATATCTTTCAGCCAATCGTGATAACTCGCAGTTCTGAAAGCGCTTGGGCTACCTTCCATGAAATCTTTTTTATTGTCGTATTTTAATGCTTCGGAACGGCATTGTTCTTTATTCAGATGTTCCACTTGTTTGACAAGCCTTTCCATGTGAGAACATATCTCATCCAGGATTCCACGGCTCCATGCGACACTGTATGCCGCCCTATCTCCTTTAGCAAACTCTACACGAGATTTATACCCAAGAGCGATATCTGCAAGTTCTTGGTCTGTTAAATGCCTGGTATGTCTTTCCATGTGAGAAAACAACTCCTGTGTAAAACCGTTCCTGTAAATCAATGAATATGCGGATGGATCGTTTCTTTGCAATTCTTTAATAGATTTATATCTCAAAGCAATTTCTGCAAGTTTCTCCTTCGTCATATTATTCCTAATGGATCGTTTCATGTGCCCGCACAGTTTCTCTATCAAGCCACGCTGCCTAATCCTCTTACATATGAGAGGTTCCTTCTTGCAGAAATCAGAATAGTCATCGTACTTAGATGTTATTTCTGCCAATTCTTCTTCCGACTTAACCCTCGGACTTCTCTTCATGTGTGAGCAGAGTTTATCCACCAGCCCTCGGATGGTAATACAACGATAGACGGTCGGCTCTTTCTCGCGAAAGTCTTTCATTATATTGTACTTTGATGCAATGGCGGCGAGTTCTTCATCCGTTCGTCCATTATACGGAAGTCTGCGTTTCATGTGGCTGCATAGTTTTTTAATCAATCCTCGCTTAGAAATTGAGTTATATGCGCTTGGTTCTTTCTGACGGAACTCGTATATATTATCATATCCTGCCGCAATATTCGCAAGTTCTTCTTTTGTCTTTACGTCTTTGTTACGCTTCATGTGAGAACAGAGCTTATCTATCAACCCACGTCTTTGCATAGCAGAATATGCAGGTTTCTCTTTTTTACGAAACTCTGTCAAAGATGTATACTTTGATGCTATCTCCGCAAGACTATCTTCTGTATAACTCTTTCCGTTCATATCTCAATCCTTTTAGCAAAAATATGGGACAGCACTACGCGTTGCTATGGCTGATTGAGCGAGCCACCGGGACGTTTCCGTTACCCGACGCGATGCTGCCCCAATGGGGTTCCTTCATTATCTGGCAAATACAACAAATGCCACCATTCCGTGGCGGCATCATCTTGTACCGCTCAATCATTTTAGCACTGCAAAGATACGAAGAATTTCTGAAACCACCAAATATTTTACTGACAAATTGCAGATATTACTAGTATCCCGCCCCATCTGCCCTTGATTCCGGACATGCCGTAAGGTATATTTCCGGTAGAATTAAACGTTTGATTTTATGGTTAAGAGAAGAACATCCTCGTTTGTCATAAAGGCAAAAGACAGGGCAGACTTTAAAAACATCAACAGATTGCTCAATAGCGAGAACTATATCGCCATTGATTTCCTGAAGCAGGGAGGCGTGAAGAACATCTCGCTGGGCGGTGGCGACAAGGCAGAGAAGGAGGCACAGGATATGTCAGCCACGATGACTTGCGGTGCGTGGAGCAATGGTCCGCTGGCACAGGTGGCATGGTCGTTCGACGAGCGCACGGACACCGTGGAGAAGGTTTACGACAAGGACAAGAAGACGGAGCTGGGTCTTGGCTTCGTGAAGTGGGGGCCAAACAACGCCACGCCTTCAACCATACCACCACTGGCACAGTCGAGTCCATATACGGCTGCACCTTTGCGTTATCTGGCCGACCTGACTGCAGGACTGGGGCCCGCGCTGATGTACCGTTTCCCGGACGGCTCGCTGTGCGACATGAAGGATGCCGGCTACAAGATTCTGGAGCAGCTGGAGAAGAAACGCGAGAAGGACGGAGAGCCTGTTGACCTCGTCGGTAACGTCAGCGATCAACATCAGACATCAGACATCGGCCATCGTACATCTTTCATCGGCGACTATGTGATAACCGACGGTGGCATCATGACCATAGAGGAAGCCCAGGCACTGGATCTGGAACCACGCGGCACGAGCACCATGCCTCGCAACCTCGGCACCGACTACTGGAACAAGCTGTATGCCGAATGGGAGAAGACATGGTACGGCTACGACGAGGACACCTACGGCCTCGGTACTGATCATGTCCCCGGTGCCAAAGAGTTTGTCGAGGAAAACAACCTGAACCTTCACCTGTCGCAGTGTATGCAGGACAATGTAATGCTCGACATCTACTTCCCAACTATCGGCTTCTCGAACAAGGGACGTAGGGGTCAGTGGAAACCTGTCATCAATCGTATAGGATTCCTTGGGGCTGCTGAGACAAGACTAGAGGCTATGGACTCGAACCGTTTCATTCATCATTGCTATTGCTCTGCACAATGGAGGCTGAACGGCGCGAAGACGGCAAAGGTCGTTACACCAGAATCTACTAAGATTACCATGTACCAGGCTGCCATGCCGCAGAGTCTGCTGCACGAGCTGCGCTATATTGTGGAGTCAAACCAGAAGACATCGGCAGGCCGTCGCCCCATGTGGGTGGTATGCCCGACATTCTATCCCTCAATGAACAAAGCATATTACCCGCAGCCCGCGTGGTGGAGCGTCTTCACCAGCAAGGCCTTCGACTTCTCCGCCACCATCCTGTACGACAAGTACAAGCAGCGTGAGAACAGTACCTCATGGTCTCGTATCTTATACCTATCACTTGACTACTTGAATATGATCTTCGCCGATATGGGCATCGAGGGTGACAAGGAAGCTCAGGAGAAATTCATCGACGAACTGGACAATAACGTGGAACAGTTCCTGCAGCGCCGCGAGAACAACGGCAAGTACATGCGGCAATTCATGTGGACCGACCAGAAAGGCGACGAGCACTACAATGTGAAAATCGTTGACGTGGCAGACACCAAGCAGGATGCTATCAAGGCAGGTAAGGAAGAGTTGGAACTTTCCACCAGTCCTATATTCCTTGCTCTGCAGGTAGACCCTCGCCTCGTTGGTGTACCGATGGTGCAGGCCAGCAACGGCGGCACCGCGTTGCGCGAGATGGCGTTACTGAAGCAGCAGCTGTTGAGTGTTCATCAGCGCAACTATACATATTGGCTTGACTCTATATCCCGCTTTAACGGATGGTCGGAGCGCTGCGAGTGGCATATCAAGCAGTTCGTGCTGAGTACGCTTGACCGTAGCAAGACCGGACTGGTGGAAAGCGTCAGCGGCGAGGAAACGACATAATAAGTACAATTAAAATGTTTATACAACGAGACACGGGCCGCAGTGATGCGCCCCGTGTTTTCTATTCATACCTGTTTTTATCCTCAAACAACTCATCCAACAGTCTTTCCTTTAACAGCCGTTCGTATGCCCTGCGATGCTTCTTGCGAAACTCTGTCTTCGTCTCACAATAGCGGGCAGCAGTAGCGCAGTTCTCCAACGTCCACTTAAAGTTATTACTGACAGGCTTCGGATAGTACCCGTCAAGTCGCCCTGCCTCTTTCACTATTTTGTATGCTTGGCGGTATGTCTTCCGAAAATCAGCCGCCGTCTCACATTCAGGCATCACGGCAACAGCCCTATCCAAAGTCCAATAGTCTGGCTGTTTCTTCCGACGCTTCAGTCCTGAACAATACTTACTGAATTGTCGGTTGTCACAAAGCTCTTTATAAACCTCTGGCTCACTTTCCCTAAAGTCTTCCACGTATTCGTATCGGCTGACGATAGTTCGTATTGCTTTAGCCTTATGCTCCTTTTTGACATTGCCACCCAATCCGCCTCCCCTCATTCTGTTCAGCATCTTCCATCCGTCTGCCTTATACTTTCTAATAAAGTCGTCCTCAACCTTTGCAGCAGTGGCAGCATCAATCCAGTCGGTCAGTTCCTTGTATTCGTAGTTCAGCCCTGTTTCCCTGCTATGCCGAAGCACTGGCGAGATTTTCTTGTGCGTGTATTTGTGTAAATGCTCGTTCTTTCGCCGTTTTACATCGTCTGTCAGACCAACGTAGGCATACCCATCAGGAAACGTGTAGACATACACCAGGCGCTTGTTCCACTTATCTTCAACTTCCATGTGGCTACAAATATCATCAAGCCATCCTTCCTTCCATGCGCGACTATAAGCATATCCATTCCCTTGCCGGAACTCACCTATTGTTTTGTAGCCCAATGCTACGACATGACAATAGCCTTTTGAATAGAATCCCTTGGGACGTCTCAACTCTTCCATGTGACTACAAACATCATCCAAGATGCCGCGCCTGTGGGCAGCAAGATATGCACCGCCGTCTTTCTTACGAAACTCATCCTTTGTCTTGTATTTCAAAGCTACACTTCTGAGGTCTTCCTCAGTATAGTCTTTTGCATAGAACCGCTTCATGTGACCGCACATTTCATCAATCTTTCCTCGGCGAACGATAGCGAAATATGGGTATCTCTGTTCCTTCCTAAACTGCTTCAAGTCATTATAACCCTTTGCTAATTCAGTGAGTTCTTCATCGGTATAATCAGGCCTCGTATGTCGCTTCATGTGTCTACACAGCTTATCAATCAAACCCTTACGCCGAATAGCAGCATAGACTATTTTCTGTTCTTTTCTGAATGATTTCAAGTCGTCGTAACCTTTGGCTATGGCAGCCAGTTCCTCTTCGGAATACTCTCTCACGTTACGCTTCATGTGGCCACACATTTCGTCAATCTTCCCTCGATGACAAATGGCAAGATAAACCCGATTTTGGTTCTTTATAAACAACGTTAAGTCGTCATATCTTTTTGCCACTTCGATGAGTTCCTCGTCAGTATATCTTTTCCTTTGACTGCGTTTCATGTGGCCGCATAACTCATCCAGCAATTTACGGCTACATATCGCATCGTAAACACGAGGCTCTTTCGCTCGAAACTCCTGCAACGAGTCGTAACCTTTGGCCACCGCTGCAAGCTCTTCCTTAGTGTACGGTTTTCTTTTCTTTCCCATAATCTCAATCCTTTTAGCAAAAACGTGGGACAGCACTACGCGTTGCTATGGCTGATTGAGCGAGCCACCGGGACGTTACCGTTACCCGACGCGATGCTGCCCCAATGGGGTTCCTTCATTATCTGGCAGATACAAAAACAGCCGCACTATGGCGGCATACATTCGTACCGCTCAATCTTTTTAGCACTGCAAAGATAAACATTATTTTTGAAACTACCAAATTTTTCTGCCCTTGTTTTTCAAAAGTTTGCTATATATATTGTGGTATGCACTTAACCACATAACAAAGTTGAAGTTCTGAATAAAAATGTCTTTAAAAGGGTACGGGGCGCAGTGATTGCGTCCCGTATTCCATTTTTTGCCAATTAATAATTTAGAGGTGAGATTTGAGAAGCTAGAGGTGAGAAGCTAAAGGTCTGCGAGAGTGACGTGCTGCTCCTTATTCTCTGGCTGTATATGACGGCTCTGGCCGCTCTTCAGGCGGCGCTGCCACTCGCGGCGTATGGCATCGACGAAGACATCGGGTGTGGAGGTCATTATGCAGAAGTCCTCTATCATGTCCACCTGCGGGTAGTAGGCCCCGTTCATCTTCCTGGCATACTCCGCATTGTACTCCTCGACGGCCTGCCAGAAGGCGGCACGCAGCACGCGCTGCAGGGCGCTGGCCTGCTCACGGCCGAGGTTGATGTCCAGCGTCCATGGGCGCAGCACGCCGTTGGGCGTCAGGCATAGCTTCGGGCACTCAATGGGCATGAAGAGCTTCAGGCCTTCAGGCGACAGCCCGTACTCCTTCTCTATATATCCTGCGTCGAGCACCATGCCAGCGTCGAGCATATTCTTTCGGTTGCCGCTCATGGAGTTGCCGACCTTCATCGGTCCCAGCTCTATGTCGTCGACGGTCTCCATGCGCAGTACCTCGCGGGCTCCCGGCAGGTGCTGCACCGAGACGACGCGCTGGTCCTTGACACGTACCGCTCCGCCCAGCTCGTACTGCAGCCAGCCGTGCATGTAGTCTGTCACTCTCAGCCACACGATGGCAGGTAAGGGGTATTTCTTTGCTTGACTTTTGTTTTCCATATAACACAACAGAATTTTCTTAGGCTTCAATTATTCACGGCGCAAAGGTAACACTTTTCCGTGACATGGAAAAATCTTTTTGTGAAGTTTTAACTCTTTTTCGTTTGGTGATATGCGAAAAAGTTCGTACCTTTGCCCCCGACTAAAACTATTTTTCGGCACAATCGCCGATGGAGAAAGACGATGGCACTACCTGTACATAACGAAGTACTGACACCTAAGAAGCTACCCAAACTGCCGAAGAGCTGGAGCGAGCTATCCTGGCAGCAGTTGCTGGACTGCTGGCAGGTGAAGATGCGCTATGGCGGCAACCAGGACGTGGCACGGGCGGCGGCACTGCTCAGCCTCTGCAGGCTGGAGCCGTCGCGGCAGAACCGCGAGGCACACGACCCCGTGACTGGAGAGGCGACTTACCTTCTTCGTGACCATGACGGCGCGCTTTGGCAGGTGACGCCCCGTGAGCTGTCGCAGATGGCCCTGCAGGCCCTGCCGTGGTTCGACTGGCCCTATGGAGACCCGGGAGAGACGGCACAGAAGGATGACAAGGGTACTGTCATTAAGGAACCGCGCGACCCCGTGCATGGGTATGTCAGCGACATGCATGATGCGATGATACTGCCACGGCAGGAGCTGGAGGTCGGCGGTGTGCTCTTCGCCCTGCCGCAGATGGCATGCAACAACCTTACATGGCAGCAGTACAGGAGCCTGCAGACGCTGGCACCTATGCTGTTCCAGGAGGATGCCAGCGATGACGACATACTGTCGCTGCATGCTGAGTTCCTGTCGCAGATCCTCGTGCCGGCGCGTGACAAAGCGGACCATGCTGACCGCTTCGCCCCGAAGCATGACTTCACGTATAATACAGACCGTGCGGAGCAGACCGTGGCGTTCTGGCGGGAAAGGCTGACGGAAGCTCCGACGGCAGAACCGTCGGGCACAGCGGCCGCCGTGCTCTTCCATATCTGCTTCCAGTGCTACCAGACGGCCATCGCCTACTATGCGCAGACCTATCCCCTACTCTTCAGCGACGACGGCAAGAAGGACAAGATGAAGGACGCCCTGCAGGGTGAGGTGGGAACCATCAACACCATCATGAAGTATGCTGGCTATGCCGAGCAGCAGCAGGTCTATGACTCCAACCTGCCCTTCGTGCTGGACATCCTGAACATGATGGCCAAGGAGGCCAAGGAGATAGAGGCCATGAATGCAAGGATCAAAAGCAAGAAACATCATTAAGCTATGGGACATATCGGAAACTACTACACCATCACCACATCCATGCGCGGCGTGCCGCTGAAGGAGCACCTGCTGCACGGCTACGAGTATGAGGACGACTTCCGGAGGGCCGTACGTATGCTGATGGAGCGCTGGAAGGGACGCATCGGCGAGTGTGTCGGCGAGAAGAACGGCTTCCTGCTGCTCAGGTTCCATGACACCCCGGGAGGTGTCCCCGACGAGGCACGCCTGCCCCGCTATATCCTGGAGGAGTGTGACGCACCGTCCTACGCCATGGAGGATGACGAGGAGGACGAGATAGCACGCCAGATTGACGAGGCCTTCGGCTTCGACTGAACGGAAACAACGTAAGAAAAGAAGTGAACCAAGAATTATTCAATAATCATTTTTAACGAACGAATTTTAAAACGAACAGAACTATGACGGAGAAGGAATTTCTGAGACAGATTTGGCGGCCGCACGACACCATCACGACCACCGACAACGTGCCGGGGAAGGTGCTGGGCGTGAGCTTCACGACGAAGAGCGTGAGGGCGTTAATCAGCGGTGCTCCCGAGTGGGTACGATGTGACCTTATAGAGTCGCACAGCACCGCCCGTGGCGGCGATGCCGACGAGGTGGCACTCATTGACGAGCTGCAGAAGAAGCTGTCCTTTGCCAACGAGCGCATAGAGCTGCTGCAGGAGCATGCCAGGGAGATGGAGGAGAAGCTGAGCCGTAACTATGCCGGCGACCTGCTGAAGAACGTGAACATCATCCTCGCCACCGCCGCAGAGAAGAAGAAACGCATCGAGAAGCTGGAGGGCTGCATGCAGCAGATAGCGGCCACGCTGGAGAAGATGGGAGTATGTGTAAAACAAGAAGAAACAATAGAAAAGGAGGACTGACTATGAAGACAATAGAAGAAAAAGCCAAACGCTATGACGAGGCTATTGAAGCACTGCGTTCTCTTTTTGCAGAGCAAGCTATTAAGCACTGTGATAGAGTTAATATTAAAGATATAACTAACATCTTCCCCGAACTCAAAGAGAGCAAGGGTGAGAAAACTAAAAGAATACTTCATTCCATATCAAGCAAAATAAGTTTTCATTTACGTGATATTTTTACAGAAGAGGAGTTTCAATGTTTTGATGCTTGGTCTCATGCTTGGCTTGAAAAGCAAGGTGACCAAACATCTGCTAATAAGATTGAACCGAAGTTTAAGGTAAAATATGCTGGTAGTGAGTATAATGTGTTTGAGACAAAAGACATTGCTGGTGTGACATTTTATGGAATAGAAGACGAGCCTAATCACATTGATTATGTCAAAGCAGATAATTGTGAAATAATTAGTGGTGGCTATGGTATAAAAGAAAACGGTTCTCCATATCCTACTAAGCCTGCTGTGTTTTCAGAGCAGAATCCTACTTGGAGTGAAGAGGACGAAAACAGGTTCAACAACCTTATTTTCCTTGTCGAATGCAGTGAGGAAAATGATGCTACTAAAGAAGGTTTCATAAGGTTTATAAACAAGCTCAAATCCCTCAAAGACAGAGTACAACTTCAAAACATTGCATACTACAATCCTTACAAAGAAGTAGTAGAGTCTATTGCTAAAATGTGTAAGCATTATGATAATATGGATGTAGGTTCTCTGCAAGATTTTTATGATAATGTAAAAGTCAAGTGTAAAGATGCCAAAGAGTATGATTCTTTGTTTCCTCAGAGCAGGTGGAAGCCGAGTGATAAGCAGATGGACGTTCTTTTAAGTGAAGTAACCGCTTGGACTAAAGGGTGTCCCAAGCAGATAGTATTGGAATCCCTCTATCAAGACTTAAAGAAACTAAGGGAGGAATAGGTTATGATGAAATTTGGAGAATTTATAGAGCTAACTTTGTGGTATAAGCATATCAGTAAATCAGAGTTAGCAAAAGAAATGGGCACTTCTGAAACTTCAGTTGGCAGATTGATACAAGACTCTATCAAGTTGCCGCCAATGAAGATGCAAAAGTTAAGTAAGATACTTGATGTGCCTCTTGAAATTCTGTTTATGTGGCAGGGATATGATTTAGCAAAAAGATACAAAGAAGAAACAACGGAATAAAGTTATGAAAGCAAACGAAGCACCAGAGAAGATTTATTTACCGATTGATGATTCATTGAAAACCTATGCACGTAAAGACTCTGATGAAGAAATTGAGTACACCCGCACTGATGCCTTTATTGAGAAGGCTTGTTTTTACATTAAGAATATGGTTCTTGATATAGTGTATTCAGATGTAGATGGAAAGGATAACTATAATATAGATAAGTTTATTGAGGATTTCAAAAACTATATAAAAGGAGAGTAAGTTATGGAACAGTATATTAAGAAATCCGCTTTAGTAGCGGAGATAGAGAGTAAAAGAAAATATGCTCAAACTTTAGGTGATAATGCTATTAACAGCAGTATGCAGCAGTTCTATGATGGAATGAAGCAGGGCTGTGTTGATATTCTATCATTTCTCGACACCCTTGAAGTGATAGAGGTGGACTTGGATAGAGAAATGCAAGCATTTGCGTTATTGTATTTAGAGCCTTTAAAAATTTCTAATTCCAATATTGGCATAAGTATTACAATGGCGCAATTATATAGTTGTGCCAAACATTTCTTTGAACTTGGTCTTAAAGCACAGAAAGGAGAATAGTATGATAATATGCGTAGTAATAATAGTAGCTTGTTTAATAGTGATAGCAGGTTTATTTGCCAGCTTGGTATATAATGAAAATAGATAGTATGGACAAAGTACAGAAAATCCGTGAAGAGGTTGTAAGACTGAAATCACAATTACTAAGAGGTGCTTGTTCTTCACAAATAGCTATGGAAACAAGATGTAAGGAAGAAGCTTATGATGAAGTGCTTACTTTACTTGACTCCATGCAAGAAGAGCTAAAGACTGACTGGCTACAAGAACTCCACTGCAAACTTGATTCTTTGTCGAAAGAGGATTTTGAAAAGGTATGGGCAAAGTATGCTCAGAAAGAAGAGCCTGTAAGCGAGGACTTGGAGAAAGAAATAGAGCAATATTGCCTGCGTCATGGATATCTTAACTCCTTTAAGGATTGCGGCTATACTTTTAACGAGCAAGTAGGTGATATTGCCCGTCACTTTGCCAACTGGCAGAAGCAGCAGATGATGAAGGATGCTTTTGATTTTACCAAAGAACACAATACTGCTTGTGTACTCGCAAGTGAGTGCTTGCGTGGTAATGGTTGGTTCAGTAGAGAGCGTGACTTTAACGACTTGTTTCGTCACCTTTCTTGTGTAGATGAACTGTTTGAAGGAAAGTTTAGTGGAAAGACAAAAGTAATCGTAATTAAGGAGGACTGACGGATGGGCATAGTGTCAGAAGCAGCAAAGCATCTGCCTACGTTCGAGGAACAGGTAGAGAGCGCACGGCAATATCGGCAGGAGATTATGGGTGAATATCTGCGAAGTGTGTGGCACGACATCAGCGATGAGCCTGCTGACAGGTCGCAGTGCTTGGTCATCAGCAAGTGGAAGAAGAAGGACGTGGTGACGTATAGCGGTCAGTTCTTCTACATGGGTCATGTGGTGGCCGAGCCGTGCAAGATGTATGCGATGGCTGACATTGTGAAGTGGGCGTACATTGAGGACTTAATACCAAAGGAGGGCTGACGTATGGAAACAAAGGAAATAATATAAAGGATTGAAGAATATGAAAACGATTGAAAAGATTGAATTGGGCTTGTATGAGATAGCCCGCGAGTGTAGAACAATCGACAGGGTGGCCATGAGCCACGAGACGCTGAACGCCATCCACGAGGCTGGCGGTCACAAGATTGACGACGTATTGAGGGAACTGCCCGAACAGCACGAGGACTTCTTGAAGGATGTTCACGGCAAGGTGGTCGAACTGCTTGAAATGGTCGGCGAGTACATGAACGGCTGCGACATGGTGCATCCCGTGGATATTGCCATCAACAAGCCTATCTACGACCTCGTTTATGAACGCAAGACTGAGGAAGATTTTGAAGAGGAGAGCTGACCGATGAAAGGAAAACTTAGCAAGTGGATGGACTGGTACTGGAACAAAGGCGGCAGAGAAAAGGTGCAGGCCCGCCGGTATATCAGCGAGTACAAGCGCTTCCAGAAGAAACTGAAGACATCGAAGACAATAGATTGACAACTTAAAAAAAATACAACTATGCTGATTATGATTACAAACAGATGCCACATGGAGGTGTTGAGATGATAGTATATGAGACATTTTGACTGGACGGAAGAGCAGATAGCATACCTGCGGGAACACTACCCTACTGGGACGGCGTACGACATAGCGCAGGTGATAGGATGCAGCGAGAGCACCGTTGCCAAGAAGGCACGCTTGCTGGGAATCAGGAAAGACCCGTCGTTCAAGCGTACAGACTTCATAGGCCGGTACGTCAGACGAGGGGTTATCACAAAGAAAACAGATGAGTATTAAGGGTTAAAACAGATTGAAAGAATTATGATTACACTGACATTAGAATGGCGCGAGGTGCTATGGTGGATGCAGGGCGGCATGGCTGGCAGCCACCTGCGCTGGAGCGTCTATGAGGACATGGTGAACAAGGTATGGCCGCAATGCTCGGAGCAGGAGCGACGGAACCTATGGTATATCATGCGGAGAGATTTAGGTAGTTATTGGCGACCCGACGGATGGTCAGGCTTCGACCTGCGGAATGCTCACGGCGAGGGCGAGTGGAAGCCTGCCGCTGCCGTGCTGACATATAGCGATGACAAGCGTTACGACCCCGCCAAGTGCATCACCGACCTGACACCGTGGAACTATTTTCGTCAGGTGCTGGCCCGCTTCGACCCAGAGGACCAGTATGCCGTGACGATGCCTGTACACAACCAAAAGGAACTCGACGATATTCTGAGAGACCGCCACATGGGACACCTGATCGACTGGCCGAAGCTGTCACATGTGAGAGGCGTAGATTGGGAGAGCGACACCACCACCGTCACTGTCCGCACCTACAAGTGGAAAGATGCCAATGATAAAGATGCCTACTTCATTGACTGGCGCCGCCGCTGCGACCCCGACAGGATTGCGAAAGTTGAGAAAATGGAAATTTCAGACGAAGGGACGATGTAAGCTCTAAGTTAACTTAGACGGAAATAAGGATTCAAAAGAATAAGATTATGGCAGAAGAAAAGAAACAATCATGCGACTGCAAGCTGACGCAGCTAATAGCAAACGAAGAGTGCCAGCCCGCTCCGGCAGGACTCGGCAGCACCGTCTATTTCGGCTTCCCCGACAAACCGGCATTGGAGTGCTCCGGCACCGTCACCCTCGACACCGACGAGGACGCAAAGGGCGGGTGGCCCGAAAGCTACGAGATAACGGGCGAGTGTCTGCTGAGCGAAAGCCCCGACGCCCTGATGCGGATGCTGTCGCGATCTATGCGCTTCGACCGCAAGACCCTGCGCCGCCTATTCCACGCCGTCACCCACCACAAGCAGGTGTGGTTCGACGTGGTGATAGAGCTCCAGGACGGCAACGTTGACGAGGGCGGTCTTGTCGTCAAGACTCCGCACCAGCTCCGCTTCCTACTCAACAAGATACACCATATCAGAACAAAGTATAAGATTAGCGATAGGGAGGACTGACTATGGCAGACAATAGAATGTACTTGCGCTGCAGGGGATGCGGCGGCGCAATGGTATTGGCAAAGATGAACACGGGCATGGGGTGGTACTCCGTCATGTCGGCAGAGCAGAAGGGACAGGAACTGCTCGACTTCATCGAGAAGCACCACACCTGCTGCAACACCATCGACGAATACACCCGCCACGTGGAGTACGACCGCTACTTCGAGCCGTTCGACCTGATATACGAGAATGACCCGGACTTTGAGCTCGGCGAGGAGTATGTGAAAAAGAACAGAGAAAAGGTAATCAAGGAATTAGATGGCGAATTATGATACAAGACCCGTTATTAAGGACGCAAATCGCCGCCCTGTACAAAGAGGGGTGGACGGTTGAAGTGATACGCAGTCTCGTGAAGGACTATATCCGCAACACAAAAGTTACTCGTACAAAAGTAACATCAAACGAATCTGAATAAACAAAACAAAATGAAGACAATCTACATCAGCGGTCCGATTACGGACCTGACGACCGGCCAGCCTCGTGAGGGCTGGCAACAGTACTTCATGGACGCGGAGACAAAGCTTCGCCAGATGGGGTTCGGAGTGATCAACCCCGTGGACATCGCACGGGAAGTGGACGAGGAATGGCGGCAGCAGTGGTCGCTGCCGGGCAATCTGAGCAAATGGAACGGCCCGATAGCCAATGCGTTTCTGGAGCACGGGCCGACACGCGGCACATACATCGTGGCGTGCCTGCAGCGGATGAACGACGAGGCGATGGCCGGACGCCTCCATGGCATGTATGTCATCGGCTCTTACCACGACCCACAGACCAAGCCCCGCATCTACCGAAGCGACGGCGTGAAGATGGAACTCCGCATGGCCCATATCCTCGGCATCCCCATCTTCGCGCAGTTCTACGACGACAGCGAGATAACCCTCGCCCTGCTCCCACTAAAGGATGGTATGTGCCTGCTTGACAACGGTGAGTTCGGAAAAGAAAACTGGAGCGGGAAACTATGAGAACAATACTATATAATCACAACAAGACAGCCTACCAGAAGGTGATGAAGGCATTTGAGACGAGCGACCGTACCTGCGTGGTGCATCCGACGGGTACGGGAAAGTCGTACCTGATTGCCGCCGTCAGCGAGAGCTTCAAGCGGGTGCTGATATTGGGCCCGAACATATTTGTGCTTGACCAAGTGCATGACGTGCTGAAGTGGCGCAAGCGCGGTGTGGAGTACATGCCCTACCAGAAGCTGAACCTGACGGAGAACCCGCATACCGACTATGATCTGATTTGCCTGGATGAGTTTCACCGCACAGGTGCTCCAGAGTGGGGTGCTGCCGTTGAGCGCCTGCTGGAGTTGAACACGGCGGCCAAGGTGTTCGGCACTACAGCCACGCATATCCGCTATCTCGACAACGAGCGCAATATGGCCGACGAACTTTTTCACGGAAACATTGCCAGCTATATCACCATTGCAGAGGCATGGAACCAGAACATCCTGCCTATCCCTCGCTATGTCAGCGGTCTGTTCCGCTGGGACAAGACCAGCAGTGAGGCAGAAAAGCGCATCCTTCGCAGCCGCAGTCTCAGCGAAGTGGAGAAGCGCAAGCGCATCTTCCGACTGAGCAACGCGAAACTGCGTTGGGAGCTGTCTTATGGTATGCCAGCCATCTTGAAGAAACACTTGGATAAGGATGCCCGACGGGTCATCATCTTCTGTGCCCATATCGAAGCCTTGGAGCAGATGCACCAGGAGGTGTTAGGATGGTTCCGCGAGGCAGGCTTCACGGTGGCCAGTAGCTGCATCATGCACAGCAAATTGACAGACCGCGACCAGCGTGAGCAGATGGACCGTTTCGAGGACGATACCGACGGCAAGGGCGTGAAGTTGATGTTCTCGGTTGACATGCTTAACGAGGGAATCCATGTGCCCAACGTCAACGCCGTGCTGATGCTACGCACCACCAGCAGCCGTATCATCTACATGCAGCAGATGGGGCGCTGTCTGACCGCTGCCAATACGCAAAAACCACTGGTGCTCGACATGGTGGACAACATCACCACCACAACGGCCATCAAGGGCTTGCTCGAAGAGTTTGATGCAATAGAGATACCGCAAGCAGAGCGCGAAGGACGCGAACCACGCAAGTTCGAGGTGAAGGACTACACGCTGGGGGTACGCGACCTGATAGAAAAGTTGGTACAGGACACCTATGCCTTAGAAGAACGTCTGCAGATTATCAACGATTTTGTTGATCAGCACGGGCGTCTGCCGAAAGCCAGTGAGCCAGAATACAAGCATTGGGCGTTCCTGATTAAGTATGCCCGTAACCATCCACAGGTGCAGGCGCTGATGAAACGATTCCTCAAGGGACTGACACTCGACGAACTCAAGCAACGCATCCGCACTTCTGCCGAAGAGAACGACCGCTGGCCGAAGCGGTATATAAAATCCTACTCGCCGTCGAAAGAGGAACGTAGCCTTAGTCGTTACTTTGAAAAGTATCGCGAGGAACTGCTGAAGGATGACGACTTCCGCAGCCTATACGAATACTACCGCGACAGGGACAAGCTCACGTTTGACGAGCAATACGCCATCGTTATCGGGTTCTGTCAGCGTTACGACCGTCTGCCTACACTTCCTTTAAAGAAAGAACTCCGCGAGAGCATCACCGACGAGGAACGGCAGGCTGCTAATAGTTGGCAATGGCTGAGAAACAACTTCCCTGACGACGAGCGTATCAAGGCTATATCACAGGAATACGGCAGGAAGACCTTACGCGAGAAGGAAATCAAGCGCCGCGTGAAGTTGCTGACGGCATTTATCAACAAAAAGCAGCGGCAACCTAATAACTACTATTCCGAAGAACTGCAACTGTGTGTCTATATGAACAGTCTGCGCGTTTCGCCATACAACGAGCGAGAGGACGTGAAGGAACTGATGCGCCTGGCTGATAGCGTGAAACGCGAAGTAGAAGATGCCGACGAACTGCTGGAGGAATACGTCCGGTTCTGTGAGACGAACAAGAAAATACCTTCAAGGCACTCTAAAGACCCCTATGAGGTAGACTTATATAAAAGATCTATACACCGCAAGACCATTAAGGCCAATCCGCGATACATCGAAGTGCGTGAGAAGTACAAAAAGGTGCGTATGAGCCAGGATGATGAACGGCGCATCGTTATTGAGCACTGTGAGCAGACGGGCCGACGACCCAGCAAGCAGACCAGCAGCCCGGAAGTGTATCGTGCATGGGGTAATATCTCTCGCACCGACAAGGCACTTGCTGACGAGATAAGGGCAAAGTACCCTGCCGTCATCGTATGGAGTGACGAAGACACCGAGCGATATGCCGAACAGATGATATCTTTCGTCAGGGAGCACAACCGCAGACCAAACGTAAGGCTCGATGACCATCGGCTGTGCAACATTCTTGGCACGCTGTTGAAGGTAAAGACAGACCATCCAGCCGTCATCCGGTTGAAGGAAGTGCTCAGTCAGTTGCCACCGCCCGTCTATGCTCCGAAATACTACAATACCCGTCAACGCGGCCTACGCAGTCATGCAGAGAGATACGGTTATATGATTATCAAAGACCGAGGCGAAGACCCTGCCACCCGTTATGTCATATTCTACACCGCCGACACCAAGCGCAACGAGCGTTACGAACAGAGGTGTCGGGAAGTTGGAATGGAGATCAAAGAATTTAAATAAGACAATTATGGAAGAATTAAAGATTAACGGAATGAAACAGGAATTTATCCCTTACAAGAAATGGCTGCACCAGCATGACGAGGATATCAAGAAACAGTTTCCTGACCGTCCTACCGAGAAGATGGCCCAGGAGATGGGTCTGAACTACTACACCATCTCACGGCGTGCCACGCGTCTCGGTATCGGCAAGTCGTCAGCATACATGCATACGTCATGGAAGAAAGGCGCTGACCAGATACACAACATCAAACGCGAGGATCGTAAGAACATCGCCAGATATATGAAGTCCCACTTCGCGAACACGAGGAACGAGGATATAGCGAAGCACTTCGGTGTAGACGTAAAGACCGTGCGTCGATGGGCACGCAGGCTGAACCTCGTGAAGAGTGAGGATTTCATGCGGAAGGTTCGCGGAAGCGGGAAGTCCAATCATCCATTCTATACACCGGAGCAGAAAGCCTGGCGCAACCAGCGCATCACAGAAGTCTTTCCTGAAGGCGACGACGAGGCACTGCAGCAGCTGTCTGAAGAGCTGGGCATTTCTGTTATGTATATCCACGATCTGGCCCATCGCCTTGGGTTGCGTCGTCAGCACTTTCCTTCACAGCTCATAACGGAGTTGGCCGAATACTTTCCTACTCACACCGACAAGGAGTGTGCGGAGCATTTCTGTATCAATATTAACAGCGTGCGGCACATCGCCAGGAAGAACGGATGGAAGAAGAGTGAGGAACATACCAGAAAGATGTATCTCCAGAATGCCACAGCTGCACAAGACAGCAACAGAAGAAGGAGCGCCGATTGAGCGCTCCTTCCTTCATTTTCTCATGTCTTCTCCTGAGAATCCTACGACGGTGGTGATTGCCCGCAGACGTGAGAGAACATCGTTGCCGTAGCGTTCCTGTATGGACAGAGGGAACATGGCACGGTTGGCCTCGCTGACAGGTGTCGTCGCGAGATTGGTGGTGATGATAAGCAGGATGCCATTACGCTCCGCTGCATCACACAGCTTATAGAATGATGTGTCAGGCTGTCCGTAGAGCTTGGCAGGCTCCTTGCCGAGGTCATCGACGATGACGATACGTTCCTTCAGAAGTTCGTCAATACGGCTGTGCAGGTCGCCGGCGTTGACCGTTGCTATCTTACGGCCGAGGATGACGGGTATGACCTTCTCACAGATGACCGTCTTGCCCAGTCCGCTGGTGCCGACGCAGAGCAGTCCCCTACCCTTGTTGTCCGACAGCCATTCTGCCACCTTCTCATAGCACGGAAGCCACTGCGCCTTGTCGCCAAGATAATGCTTCAGACCATTATGTAGGCGTTCCTTGGCATCAGCAATGCTGAACTGTGGTATCTGACTAGTAGCAGGATACTCTATGGCAGATGTTGCTGCAGGCTGCTTGCGCAACCTGTATCCGAGCTTTATGCCTGGCTTGAATACCGTGCTGAGTGTGGTGCTCATTAGCAGCACGTGCAGCTCCTCGATATACTCATAGACATAGTTGCTAGGCACTTCCAATACTACGGCATTCTTCTCATCGTCGTAGCTGACAAGGGTAATGTCCCTGAACCACGTGTTAAAGACGCGGTCGCTCACCTTCTCGCTGATAAGCTGCAGGCATTGTTTCCAAAGTTCTTGCTTTTCCATATTTACCATGTTTCAAAGGGTATAGTGTTGTCGTCGGATTGTTCTTCTTTTATGGCGACGGCATTCTGATATACCGTTTCGCTTACCTCCTCGGAAGATGCGTATTCAATAGCCTTTCCTGTTGGGACGGTATGTACCAAAAAATCGAAGCGCTGTGGCTCGCCCGTAAAATCCTCTGGAAGCTCGATGAACTCGAACCAGCAGTCGCAATTACCATTGTCGGCCAATGTCTTCAGCTCGTTCTCTGCCACGCGGAGCACATCGGCCTTGAAGTGTTTGTAGAGCTTCTGGCGCTTGCGTACCCAATGACCCTTACTATCCTTCTCGTCACAGCCTAGGATGCGGCGCAGTTCCTGGTATGTGACATACCAGTGGAAGATCCCAGTGCCGTCACGGTCGAAACCACGTGCCGAACAGATGAGCCAATAGATGCGGATGGTATGCTTACTGTCAGCCTCCAGAGCAACGGATAACATATAGCGGCTGTAGCGTGCAAAGTTGAACGCTGCCTCTGCCTGGTCCTTCGTGAATACAAAGCGTATCTTGTCACGCTTGCTGCCGCGCTTCGGGTACGTCACCTTATGCACAAAGTGTTCAAGAGTCACCTCACCCAGGTCTTTGTCTTCGTAGCGGAATATCGTCGTCATGAACTTGTCGGCAATTACCTGTACGTCACGGTATGCGTCTGGTCGTACTGCTATGTCGCTGAACTTGAAATCGACATTGATGTAGTTTTCTGCCATGTCCGGAAAGAGTAGCAACTGGTTGTTTTTGTTCGGGCCACGCTCGAACATTCGCTGTATGCCGTCCTGAATGCTCTTCATCATGCCTGCGAGGATGCGTATCTGCTGCTTCGAGAGATCGGCCTGCATAGCAGAAATGTTGTACGATTGCCAGATGTAGGCCGGTAGATTCTTTCCATCGGAGGATTGTACTTTCGGCACGCTTTGGGTTTGTTTCTTTTTTGCCATTGTCATAGAGTTTTTAAAATCGAGGCGTAGCAGAACAGAAAAGGCGGCAGCCCTCATGAGTTCTGCTACAAACCTTCGACCTCTGCTGACAGTGGGTGAAACAGGCTGCCGCCTATATATTTTCTCTATATTATGTGCGCTGGGGACTGTCCGTCCACGTCATCAGAGAGGGTTCATAATGTTTGTAGCGAGGGCAAAGATACGGATTATTTTCATAACTTCCAAATAATCAGGGAAGAAATTATGATAAATAATCTTAATGTTGTGTTTCTTCGACCACATGTTGGGATTTCTCGACCGATGTTGGGATTCTCCGACAGGACTTGTATTTTTCCGACCACGATGTTGGGTATCTCCGACCATAAGTTTGGAATGTCCGACCAGCGACTTTGGATTATTCGGCTTTTAGTTGGTATTATCCGACTAATACGCATTCTATCTATTTGTATTATAAACACTTACGCAACACATAAATAATATAAACTATTTATAAATTTCGTTCTAATTCTGCAAAAAAATTATTTATAATATAACTTGTTTTTTTTCGACTAAATAAAAAAGCTATG
>Ga0310695_10003337_pt1 | contig 31776 bp, 22 predicted proteins | sample RumenRJG_04DNA_FD_203882 | JGI IMG/M metagenome (GOLD analysis project Ga0310695, IMG submission 203882) | Bovine rumen microbial communities from Lethbridge, Alberta, Canada - RJG_04 (v2) (version 2) | ecosystem: Host-associated > Mammals > Digestive system > Stomach > Rumen | place: Canada...
CGTCCTTCTGCCGATGCCCGTCGTGCTGCTGAGCGTGAGGGTGTTGAAATCAATACCTATTCTATCATCTACGATGCCATCGACGATGTAAAGCAGACCATGCAGGGTATGCTCGACAAGGTGAAGAAGGAGGTAATCTCTGGTGAGATTGAGGTGAAGCAGGTGTTCAAGATTTCTAAGGTGGGTACTGTTGCCGGTGGTCTGGTTACCGATGGTAAGGTACACAACAAGGACAAGGCCCGCGTTATCCGCGATGGTATCGTGATTCACACCGCTCCTATCGACGCCCTGAAGCGTTATAAGGACGACGCTAAGGAAGTGGCTACAGGTTTGGAGTGTGGTATCTCACTGGTTAACTTCAACGACATCCAGGTAGGTGATATCATCGAGACCTTCACCGAGATCGAGGTTGAACAGAAACTGTAATATAGAACTTTAAAATTTCAGAAAGAATGCGTAAGTTTATAATAGTAGTATTATCATTCGTGTGTTGTCTGGCAACTGCACAAGCTGCTGAAAAGCAGACCAGCAGTCTGGGCGGAACCTTCGTGAAGAACCCAATGATGTGGGCAGACGTGCCCGATCCTGATGTCCTACGCGTGGGCGATACCTATTATTTGGTGAGCACCACCATGCACCTCATGCCAGGTGCTCCCGTTATGCGTTCTAAAGATCTGAAGAACTGGGAGACGGTCAGTTATATCTTCGATAAGCTGACCGACTCACCTAAATACGACCTGAAAGAGGGTACGGCTTATGGACGCGGACAGTGGGCTACGTCGCTGAAGTATCATAACGGACGTTTCTATGCCTTGATGGCTCCCAATGAAGCAGGAGCGATGGGTGACACCTATATCTATACTGCTGAGAAGGCTGAGGGTCCATGGACACTCTTGTCGCGCATGCGTCATTTCCACGACTGCTCGCTCTTCTTCGATGATGACAATCGTGTGTATGTCATCTATGGTACAGGTGAGATGATGGAGCTGAAAAGCGACCTGTCTGATGTCATTGAGGGTTCTCATCATCAGCTGTTCAAGCGCGAGGCCGACGAGACAGGCATTCTGGAGGGTAGTCGCATGCTGAAATATAAAGGTCACTACTATCTGTTGATGATTTCGCAGGTATGGGGCGTCCCAGGACGTTATCGTCGTGAGGTGTGCTATCGTGCCGACGACATCCGTGGCCCGTATGAGAAGAAAGTCATCTTGCAGAGTCCCTTCGGTGGCTTCCCCCATGTAGGACAAGGTACCATTGTGGACAGCGAGTATGGCGATTGGTACGGCATTATCTTCCAGGACCGTGGTGGTGTAGGACGTGTGCTCACGCTGATGCCTTGTCGTTGGATAGACGGGTGGCCCATGCTGGGCGACGAGGAAGGCTTGGTACCTACTCGTGTTCGTGCGTTGATGAGTGACCAGCCTGAGACTCATATTGTTTGCAGCGACGACTTCTCTGCTGAGAAGCTAGGTCTGCATTGGCAATGGAACCACAATCCTGTGGACGCGGCTTGGTCTTTGACAGAACGTCCGGGATGGCTCCGTTTGAAGACCAGTCGAGTAGTTCCTAACCTTTATCTCGCTCCCAACACCCTGACACAGCGCATGGAAGGTCCTACGTGCAGTGGCTCTGTGAAGTTAGACCTGTCAAAGATGAAGGATGGCGACTGTGCCGGATTCTCTGCCTTCAATAGCGATGCAGGCATATTGATGGTGAAGAAAAACGGACGTAAGCTAGTGCTCACGCTGAATGAGCAGTCGGTGAAATTGTCAGAGCGCGAGAAGGCTGTTGAGCAGGTTGAAGATAAGGCTATAGCTAGCGTACCTCTTACTGCGCCTATTCTTTGGTTGCGCATCGATGCTGACTTCAACGTGGGTCGTGATATGGCGCAGTTCTATTACAGTACCGATGGAGAGCAATGGACACAGCTGGGAGGCGACTATAAATTGCGCTTCGACTGGCAGCGTTTCTTCATGGGTTCCAAGTTCGCCATTTTCAACTATGCCACCAAGCGCCTGGGAGGCTATATCGACGTCGACTGTTTCAACTACAGTGTGACGGAGAAATGAACACATAAGACGATACATGGAAGAAAAGAATCAGTTTGTCCGTCAGGTTGCTGAACAGAAATATGAGTTTGGTTTCACGACGGACGTACATACAGAAATCATAGAGAAAGGGCTGAACGAGGATGTCGTTCGGCTCATCTCAGCTAAGAAAGGGGAACCCGAGTGGATGCTCGAGTTCCGCTTGAAAGCTTTTCGCTATTGGAAGGAACAGCAGGAACCGAAATGGGGCCATGTGCATGTGCCTCCCATTGATTATCAGGCCATCAGCTACTATGCCGACCCTATGGCTAAGAAGCCCGAGGGCGACGGCAAGATAGACCCTGAGCTCGAGAAGACTTTTGATAAGCTGGGTATTCCCCTCGAGGAGCGATTGGCACTCTCTGGTAATACGGCTGTCGATGCCATCATGGATTCGGTATCGGTAAAGACCACCTTCAAGGAGAAGCTCCGCGAGAAGGGTGTCATCTTCTGCTCCATCGGCGAGGCTATCAAGGAGCATGGCGACCTGGTGCGCCAGTATCTGGGCACCGTCGTACCCTATCGCGACAATTTCTTTGCAGCACTCAATTCGGCTGTCTTTAGCGATGGCTCCTTTGTCTATATCCCCAAGGGTGTGCATTGTCCGATGGAACTCAGCTCTTATTTCCGCATTAATGCCAGAAATACGGGTCAGTTTGAGCGTACGCTGATTGTGGCTGACGACGATTCCTACGTTTCTTACTTGGAAGGATGCACAGCTCCAATGCGCGATGAGAATCAGTTGCATGCTGCCATCGTCGAGATTATCGTGATGGACCGTGCCGAGGTGAAATACTCCACCGTGCAGAACTGGTATCCGGGCGATGAGAACGGCAAGGGCGGTGTGCTGAACCTCGTCACTAAGCGCGGCGACTTGCGCGGTGTCGATTCCAAGCTGTCGTGGACACAGGTGGAGACGGGTTCGGCTATTACCTGGAAATACCCCTCATGTATCTTAAGAGGTGACAACTCGCAGGCCGAGTTCTATAGCGTTGCCGTCACCAACAACTATCAGGAGGCCGACACGGGTACGAAGATGATTCACATGGGCAAGAATACCAAATCGACTATCATCTCAAAGGGTATCTCGGCAGGTCATTCGCAGAACTCCTATCGTGGACTGGTTCGTGCCACCTCGAATGCGGACAATGCCCGCAACTACTCTTCGTGTGACTCGCTATTGCTGGGTTCGGAGTGTGGTGCCCATACCTTCCCTTATATGGATGTTCACAATGATACGGCTATTTTTGAGCATGAGGCGACGACCTCGAAAATCTCGGAAGACCAGCTGTTCTACTGCAACCAGCGAGGCATTCCCACGGAGCAGGCTGTAGGTCTTATCGTCAACGGCTATGCCAAGGAAGTCATCCAGAAGTTGCCGATGGAGTTTGCCGTTGAGGCGCAGAAGTTACTCTCCGTTTCGCTCGAAGGAACTGTAGGCTGAAATATGCCAACCAAAGAACATAAGAAAAAACACAATATGGAAAACCTACATCTTAAATTGAATGCTAACCAAATCGTGGCAGCATTGCAGAAACCGGCTGCCGAGTTTACTAAAGAAGACATCATCAGATACATCGTTGAGAACGATATCCGCATGGTGAACTTCATGTATCCTGGTGGTGACGGAAGACTGAAAACGCTGAATTTCGTCATCAATGATATGGCGTATCTGAATACCATTCTGACTTGTGGCGAGCGTGTAGATGGCTCCAGCCTGTTCTCATTTATTCAGGCTGAGTCGAGCGACCTTTATGTGTTGCCTCGCTACAGAACGGCTTTTGTCGATCCTTTTGCAGAGATTCCTACCGTTTCACTGCTCTGTTCATTCTTCGACAAGAACGGTCGTCCGTTGGAGTCAGCTCCTGAACACACCCTGCACAAGGCTGCCGAGGCCTTTAAGAAGGTAACGGGTATGGAGTTTCAGGCTATGGGCGAACTGGAGTATTATGTTATCAGCGACGACGAAGGCGTGTTCCCAGCTCAAGACCAGCGTGGCTACCACGAGTCGGCTCCTTATGCTAAGGCCAATGAGTTCCGCACCCAGTGTATGCAGTATATTGCCCAGACGGGTGGACAGATAAAATATGGTCATTCGGAGGTGGGCAACTTCTGTCTGGATGGCAAGAACTACGAGCAGAACGAGATAGAATTCCTGCCAGTAGATGTAGAACAGGCTGCTGACCAGCTAATGCTGGCCAAGTGGATTATCCGCAACCTGGGTTATCAGTTGGGCTATGACATCACCTTTGCTCCTAAGATTACGACGGGCAAGGCTGGATCAGGACTGCATATCCACATGAGATTGGTGAAAGATGGACATAACCAGATGTTGTCAGGAGGTGTACTCTCAGAGAGTGCTCGTCGCATGATTGCCGGTATGATGGACTTGGCTCCTTCCATTACTGCTTTTGGCAATAAGAACCCAACCAGCTACTTCCGTTTGGTACCCCATCAGGAGGCTCCTACCAATGTTTGCTGGGGCGATAGCAACCGCTCCGTACTAGTTCGAGTGCCCTTAGGATGGGCTGCTGACGTTAATATGGCTGCTCTTGCCAATCCTCAGGATGCAACGCTGAGTTCATCACCCTCACCCCTTACCTCTGAGAAGCAGACGGTAGAGATGCGTTCGCCAGATGGTAGTGCCGACCTTTATCAACTGTTGGCAGGTCTCTGCGTGGCTTGTCGTCACGGTTTCGAGATGGAGAATGCCCTAGAGATAGCAGAGAAGATGTATGTCAACGTCAATATCCATGCTGCTGAGCATGCCGATCGTTTGGCTAACCTTGCACAATTACCCGATTCCTGTGTCGCTTCAGCCGACTGCTTGGAACGTCAGCGAAATGTCTTTGAGGAATATGGTGTGTTCTCGCCTGCTATGATCGATGGCATCATTGCCCAGTTGCGAGCCTTCGACGACAAGACGTTGCTTCAGTATGTGGCAAGCGATGCGGATAAGATACAAAAGTTGGTAAACACCTATTTCCATTGCGGATAAAATAAAGAAGAATAAGGCAGATAATTTGGAGAATAGTGATAATTCTGTACCTTTGTAGGAATAATGAAAACAAATATGATGTTAGAGAAACTTTTTGGATTTGATTCCTCCACGATGACTTTGCGCAAGGAGGTAATTGGTGGTGTTACCACCTTTCTGACGATGGCTTACATCCTAGCCGTCAACCCAAGCATCCTCTCAGCTACTGGTATGGATGCAGGTGCTGTGTTCACCACTACGTGTATTTCGGCTGTAGTGGCTACGTTGGTAATGGCAATCTATGCCAAGTTGCCCTTTGCCTTGGCTCCAGGCATGGGCCTGAACGCTTTCTTTGCATTCACAGTAGTGCTCACTATGGGTTATTCGTGGCAGTTTGCGCTGACCGCAGTCATGATAGAAGGTCTGATATTTATCCTCCTAACCATTACGGGCTTGCGCCAACATATTGTCAATGCTATACCTTTGGTATTACGTCGTGCTATCAGTCCTGGTATCGGACTCTTTATTGCCTTTGTGGGTTTGAAGGGAGCTGGTATCGTCACCTCGTCGGAATCAACGTTCATCACCTTGGGCAATCTTCACGACCCTGCCGTGCTGCTTAGCATTATGGGTATATTGCTTACGGCAGCATTATTGGTTAAGAACGTAACTGGATCATTGCTCATCGGCATATTGGTGACTACCATTGTGGGCATCCCATTGGGTGTTACCAACTATACTTGTATTCTGTCAACACCACCCTCTATCAGCCCCATCTTCTGGCAGTTTGAGTGGCATAACATACTCACAGTCGATATGGCGGTTGTTGTACTTACATTCCTGTTTATCGATATGTTCGATACTATTGGTACACTTATCGGTGTATCTAACCGTGCAGGTATGGTGGATGACAATGGTAATGTGAAGAATCTGAACCAGGCCTTTATGGCTGATGCCATTGGCACTACAGTAGGAGCTATGCTTGGTACATCTACTGTAACGACTTACGTAGAGAGTGCCTCAGGTGTGAATGTGGGTGGACGCTCAGGACTGACCAGTCTTACCACAGCCATCTGTTTTGCTGTGGCATTGCTCTTCGCACCCCTGTTCCTTGCTATTCCTGCACAGGCTACGGCAGCGGCGCTGATTCTGGTGGGTGTCATGATGATGCACGACATCCGCAAGGTCGATTTCTCCAATTATGTAACGGCTATACCTTGCTTTATCTGTATCGTGCTCATGCCACTGACCTATAGCATATCAGATGGAATCCTGATGGGTGTGATATCTTATGTGTTGATTCATCTGTTATCAGGTACCCTCAAAGACAAGGACGAGCGTAACAACATAAATTGGGCCACCATCCTGCTGACCATACTATTTATCTGTCGCTACGCATTCCTATAATTTCTATTAAGGGAAATTTTCTTTTCCTCCTTAGAGAAATAATATTTCAGGCCCTGGAATATATATTCCAAGTCCTGAAATATATATTCCAAGACTTGGAATATGAATTGCCTCGTGCGATAGAGAGAAATGGGATACCTTTTGAGTCACGTGTGAAAACGTAAATACTTGTAACGAAGAAGAGGACTGGGAATAAAACCCAGTCTTTTTTTGCTTGTCTCAAGTAAATTGTGTAATTTTGCAGGCAATAATAAAATAGGTGTATGTTAGAAGTAAGAAACCTGCATGCCAAGATTGGCGATAAAGAGATATTAAGGGGTATCAATCTGACCATCAAGGATGGTGAGACGCATGCCATTATGGGACCAAATGGTTCTGGTAAGTCGACGCTGAGTGCCGTGCTGGTGGGTAATCCATTATATGAGGTGACTGAGGGCGAGGCTTGGTTTAATGGCAAGAACTTGTTGGAGATGAAGCCTGAGGACAGGGCACACGAGGGACTCTTCCTGAGTTTCCAGTATCCTGTGGAAATCCCTGGTGTGTCAATGACGAACTTCATGAAGGCTGCCATCAACGAAAAGCGTAAGTACCAAGGACTGCCAGAGCTGAAGGCTGGCGATTTCATTAAGCTGATGCGTGAGAAGCAGAAGATAGTGGAGCTCGACAACAAACTGGCGGGTCGTAGCGTGAACGAGGGCTTCAGCGGTGGCGAGAAGAAGCGCAACGAGATATTCCAGATGGCTATGCTGGAGCCGAAGCTCTCGATATTGGACGAAACGGACTCTGGTCTCGACGTGGATGCTATGCGCATTGTGGCAGAAGGTGTGAACAAGTTGAAGACTCCAGAGACCTCGTGTATCGTGATTACCCATTACGACCGTTTGCTGGAGATGATTCGCCCTGAGGTGGTTCACGTGCTGTATAAAGGTCAGATAGTGAAAACAGCAGGTCCTGAATTGGCTAAGGAGATTCAGGAGCGCGGTTATGACTGGATAAAGGCAGAATTAGAAATTAGGAATTAGTAATTAGAAATTATGATTACTAATAGTGCAGAGAAGCAATATATCGAACTGTATGAGCAGTGTCGCGAGATGATTTTCGAGCATTCGTCGGAAGTTATGAATGCAGAACGCGACGATGCTTTTACACGTTTCAAGACTAATGGTTTCCCATCACGAAAGGTGGAGCGCTATAAATATACGGATATGCAGGCGCTCTTCGAGCCAGACTATGGGCTGAACTTGAATCGTCTGGAGATTCCTGTGAACCCTTATGATGCCTTTCGTTGTGATGTGCCGAACCTCTCAACATCCTTGTATTTCGTAGTGAACGACGGGTTCTACACCAAGGTGCAAGCTAAAGGGCATCTGCCTGAGGGCGTGAAACTTGGTTCGTTGAAGGATTTGGCAACAACGGAATACTATAACCAACTGGCTGGCAAGGACGAAGATGCGGTGACAGACCTGAACACGATGTTGGCACAGGATGGACTTTACGTCTATGTGCCTAAGAATATGGTAGTTGACCGCGCCATTCAGGTCATCAACATCCTGCGTAGTGATGTTGACTTAATGGTAAATCGTCGTGTGCTGATTATTGTGGAAGAGGGGGCAGAAGTAAAATTCTTGTTTTGCGACCATGCCGCTGATGACCGTCGTTTTCTGGCTACTCAGGTAATTGAGGCTTATGTGGGTGAGAATGCCAAGCTGGACCTGTATTGTCTGGAGGAGACACATAACAAGAACACTCGTGTGAGCAATGTCTATATTCAGCAACAGGCTAACAGTCGAGTGAACCATAACGTTATTACCCTGCATAATGGGGTGACGCGCAATAAGCTGAACCTCGATATGGTAGGCGAGGGGGCTGAATGCTCATGCAATGGTTGTGTGATAGCTGATAAGAAACAGCATGTGGATAACAACACGCTGATAACGCACCATGTGTCGCACTGTACGTCGAATGAGCTCTATAAATACGTGTTGGACGATGAGTCAACAGGAGCCTTCGCAGGACGAGTGTTGGTGAAGAAGGATGCGCAGAAGACGGTATCGCAGATGACCAACCAGAACCTGACAGCGACGAAGCAGGCTCGTATGTACACTCAGCCTATGCTGGAAATCTATGCGGATGACGTGAAGTGTGCCCACGGTTCTACCGTAGGTCAGTTGAACGATGCAGCCTTGTTCTATATGCAGCAACGAGGCATCTCAAAGAAGGAGGCTCGATTGTTGTTACAGAACGCGTTTATCAACGAGGTGATAGACCACATGGAACTGGAACCCCTTCGCGACCGTCTGCACTACTTGGTGGAGAAGCGCTTCCGGGGAGAACTGAACAAATGCGAGGGTTGTAAGCTGTGCAAATAGGCAGGAAGTTATAGTAGTTAAGAAGTAAAGCTATATGTACAATATAAATAAGGTGCGCGAGGACTTCCCGATTCTTTCGAGAGAAGTATATGGTAAGCCACTGGTTTATCTGGATAATGCAGCAACGACGCAAAAACCACTCTGTGTGTTGGATGCCATGCGTGAGGAATATCTGAACGTGAATGCCAATGTGCATCGTGGGGTTCATTACTTGTCGCAGCAGGCTACCGATTTGCATGAGGCTGCCCGTGAGAAGGTGCGCCAGTTTATCAATGCAAAAAAGACGGAGGAGATAGTCTTCACACGAGGCACCACAGAGGCCATCAATCTGGTGGCATCGTCGTTCTGTGAGTCGCAGATGAAGGAGGGCGACGAAGTACTCGTAAGTGAAATGGAGCACCATTCGAACATTGTTTCATGGCAACTTCAGGCGATGAAACGAGGCATCGTGGTAAAGCATCTGCCCATTACAGACAAAGGGGAGCTATGTCTGGACCTGTTGGAATCGCTGATTTCTGAAAAGACGAAGATCATCAGTATTGCTCATGTAAGCAATGTGCTAGGTACAGTGAATCCTGTCGAAAAAATCATCAAAACGGCTCATGCTCATGGTATTCCTGTTTTGGTGGACGGAGCACAGAGCGCCCCCCACTTTAAAGTGGACGTGCAGGCGATGGATTGCGACTTCTTTGCTTTTAGTGGACATAAGATGTACGGACCTACGGGTATTGGCGTGCTTTATGGTAAAGAGGAATGGCTTGAGAAACTGCCTCCCTATCAGGGTGGTGGCGAGATGATAGATAAGGTAACTTGGGAGAAGACAACTTTTGAGCGCCTGCCCTTTAAGTTCGAGGCTGGCACACCTGATTACATAGCCACTCACGGCTTAGCCACCGCTATCGATTATTTGAACCATGTTGGTCTTGATACCGTTAAAGCTCATGAAGCCGAATTGACTCGCTATTGTATGGAACAGCTGAGAACCATCGATGGAATGCGCATTTTTGGCGAAGCAGAGCATAAAGATGCTGTGGTTTCTTTCCTCGTGGGCAATATTCATCACTTGGACATGGGAACATTGTTGGATCGTCTAGGCATTGCCGTCCGCACGGGGCATCATTGTGCACAGCCCTTGATGGACCGTCTGGGAATCAGTGGTACTGTTCGTGCTTCTTTTGCCCTTTATAACACAAAAGAAGAAATCGATACGCTGGTAAACGGTATTCGTCGCGTCAGTCAGATGTTTTAGGACTTAGTCCGAAAAGCCTGTCTTAATTGATGTGAAGATGTGCGGAATGCATAATGCGCTGTTTCAGACATTCCACTTCTTCTGGTGACAGCATATCACAATCATCTAAGTGGTTGAGAATGTAACATGCTTTCAAGTAGGCTGTACGGATATGCGGAGCCGCTTGAAGGTAGGATGCCCAGTAGGATTCTTTTTCCGAACAGGCATCTATGACATAGCGGATGAAATCGTCATCACGCAGAAAGTCGTCTACTTTAGTGTAAATGGTTTGTTTCAAGTGTTCCGTTTCTTTTTCTTTAAGACGGAAAACATTTTATATTGTCATCAAAAAATGACGAAAATTACATGGCAGCCTCACGTAATTTTAGCATGCCGCGATGCATCAGGTTGCGAACAGAATGGTAGTTCATCTGCATAATCTTGCAGATCTCTTCATATTTACGTTGTTCTAAATAATATAAGGTAATAGCTTGGCGTTGGCGACGGGTAAGGTTTTTCATCAGGTGGGCAACTTGTGCATTCTGCATCTCTTCACGCTCTGAGAAAAGATAGTCGTGCTCTACATCAGTGGTAGAACAGCGGAACGCGTAATTCTCTACAGCATCCTCGGTTGTGAAAGTCTGGCGACGGAATTCGTCAAACAAGCGATTCTTTAAAGAGATAAGCAGGTATGATGCCAAATTATTAATCATGCTCTTCTCTCCACGTTTGCTATAAACCTTCATGAATACATCATGAATACAATCCTTCAGCAATTCTTGGTCTTGGGTGATCTTCATACCATAATTGAACAACATCTGAATGTAGAGGTCATACAATTGAGCAAAGGCTTGGTCGTTGCCAGCACAAAACTCTGTTACGAGCTCTCGGGTCCTTGCTTTGAGATTTTGATTTGCCATGTAGAGGTTAGTTTTGTTTTTAAGTAGTTTGTTTTCTGCTTGCAAAGATATAGAAAAAACAAATACCATGTGCGCAAAATCAGTTAAAAAAATGGGAAAAATCAGTATTTTGCTGATTTTTCCCATTGAAACCTTATTTTTTCTTGAACCAGAAGACTCCTTTTTCTTTTAAAGTCGCGTCTCCTTTTATCGTTCGTAACCGTTCTATTTTCCCCGATATTTCGTCAACCTTATATAGTATATAGGTGTTTTTTGCAGGTAACGATACTGTAGTTCCCTGTTTCTTCAGCATACAAATCAGCTTACCATCATCGCCTTCCAATACATAAGCATTGTCAATTTTCGATGGTTTCATCGAAGAAATGCTACGCAGGAATGCCTCGTCCTTGACAGGAATCGCTGCACAAGAGCCTCCTGCCATCAGGGAAGCCCATCCTAGCTCGGGATATTTCTGGGCAGAATAGATAACGGCCTTACCATATTTTGTGCGGTATTCACTGACAGCGCGATAGACATCTTCAAAGCGTGCACTACCCGTTCTAATCTTACGCATATACTGTCGTTGAGCCATATTGACACCACCTTCAGGTGCATATTCGCCCTTGCTATGGTAGAACCATTGTTCTATGTCGATGATATCGACGATTTTTGAGCGCACTGGGTCGTTAAGAATAGCATCCTGCACATCCTTGTTAACTGCAAGGTCAACAAGCACCTTACCATTTTCTGATTCCCATTCAGCAATTACGTCGAGCCAGAACTGTACGAAATGCAAAGGGCCGGTAAACTCCTCACCAATAGAATGAATGACGTTAGGTTGTCCCTTAAACGCATCTAGCGATTGACGGATATACTGGCGATGTAGTGCACGTAGGGTGGGGTTGGTAATGTCATAGAATAGCGTAGCAGTGAAGATACGCTTGTCACCAGTAAAGTTGACAGGCTCCAAGAATGGCGTATTGTTCACATTGTTGGCTGTTCGCCACGGACAATCTACCCAGTGGGCACCCGCTTCTAAGATGTTATGTTGGAAATAATGCTGGTTCTTCAACAAGATGCCGATGGATTCAGTCTTTTTAGCAAATTGTTGGAGGCGCCAGAAATACCATTTGTTTAGTTGGGTCAGGTCGTATTTGGACATGCCGTCCCAAGCCAAGGCTACGAAATCGCCCTGCATACGACCTGACGATCCAGTATGTGTACTACCAGTACGGGCGAAAGGTTGTTCGTAGAAGGGAGCCCAGGCATCACCGTTTTTGCGACGGATGCGCTCATGGTCATCACGACGACGATCAGTCCAAAGTCCATAGTTCTGACTGAATACCAATGTGTGCGAACGTTGCATTTCAGCAATAACACTATCTATGCGGTCTGTTCCGCCCAGACCTTCCTGACCAGGAACAAAGCGCGTCAAAGCAATTTTTGCTTTAGCCATAGAGGCATCCGTAGTACGACCATTCCACCAAGGCGTCTGGTGCTTGCCACCAACGAGTACCATACCATCTTTTGTGAGCCAGCTGTTGGTGACGGAATAGGTACAAGGGCTAGATTCTCTAGATATTTTAGTTTCTCTAGATATTTTAGTTTCTCTAGGTGTGATATCTGCCTCAAACTGAGCATCATTAATCCATTGCTTGAGGGTGAGACGAGGCTGTAATGCCTCTTCTGCCAACTTGATAGCCTCTTCAATGGTTGGGGAGGATGAGGCATTCGTGTTGCGTTCCAATACACGACATTGTTGTGACACATCATGACCCAAGCGCTTTTCCAATTGTGAAGCAAAAAGAGAATAAGGTCTTACATGCTCGTTCATTTCTGAATATTCGCCATTTCCTTGAATTTGTCCCCAGCAACCATGAGAGAAATTGCGGTTTAAGGAATCTGGTGAATAACAGAACAGTCCGGCAGCTGTACTTTGCCACATGGTGCTGTTTGCTGTGCTCCAGCCCGCACCAAACTTTTCCAATTCCCAATTCTTGAAGACAATATCATTGCCATCGATATTCACAATATCGAATAAGATGCCTGGAGCCCAAGAGGAAATGGCACCACTGGGACCGAACGACTCATAGCTTTCGCATTGTACGAAAGCATTGGGACCTGGAGCTGTATGCCCTATGGCAAAATCGTTGATGCCGTGTTCGGAATAACAGCGCTGGAACAGCGTCTTCTCGCCCATTGTCAAGAAGGTGCGACGACGGAATCCGCCAATCTCTGAGACGGGTTCCAATGACTGACAGTCTTCTACCGTTATCTGTCCTGCCGACTTCTGGATGACTACAGCCGAACCCGCAAAATGACGGAAGTTAACCATGCGAACCCAACAGTCCTCGGCGTCTGCCAGATAGACTCCATCCCAACAGTGATCTTCATCCATTGGCAAAGCATGATTATAGTCAGACTCCAATGACAGGTTCTCAATACCACATTCGCTGACAAGACCGTTATGTTCATAGATAATAGCCTTGGCACCTCCCCAGCGACTCTCGATAGATGAAGTAATGGGTGCATCAAGTGTTAGCTCATTACCTTTAATAGATACAATCTGACGATTCCAGCGTAAATCAATATCACCAGGATGCCAGGCCCAATAGCCCATGCGCTTTCCTCCACCAAACGATTGACAATTGAGAGACTCTATCCATTCTTGGGTCGAGGGACGATAGATGCAGATGCGAGTGCCTGGATTCAGGACAGCAGAAGCATCCTGCACACAAACGGTGAGAGAGCCAGCTTTGGTATCTTTAATATCAAAGGTTTCTTTGGTTACAACATCGTGCGTACCTTCAATATATATAAGGGCACCACGGTCGTATCCTTTTTTCACAAGGATCGTCTTGTCACGCCCACTGCCACGCAGCACGACACCACTAGTGCGAATACGCAATGGTTCACTCAGGCTGAACGTACCTTCTGAGAGCAATACGGCGCCACGCAGTCCCGTCTGCTTATCAGGCTTTTGCTGACTAACCCAATCGATGGCATCCTGTAATAATGTAGCATCATTGCCACCTGTTGGTTGCACGAAAGTGACAACCTTTGTCGATGGAATGGGAACTTCCGAACGATGGTAACCACAATAGGAATAATCCATCGGCAACTCTTGAGCTACCGATGGGATTATTGTTGTCAGTAAGACTGTTAGGGCTAAAAAGTGTTTTCGCATTCTTTACTTTTTCTTTGCGTCCTCTATTCGTTTCATCCACGCATCACGCTCCTTTTTCAGGTCGTAGCCTCGACTGGAGAGCCAGTTATTGGTGCGTCCGCGATATTTGTCGAACCAGAAATGTTTCTGCTTGGAGTCGCCACAATCCATTGCAAATTCACGAGCTTCCTTGAGCCAGATAAGCACCTGTGCCTTCTCTTCTTCTTTGAGGGATGGTATCATTTCAAGTTGCGCTTTGTAGTCACGTGGCAATCTGCCAAACGTCATTCCATCCTTTACAGCATCAATCTGCTCATCTGTCAAGTACAATGCAAGAGCAGAAGCCAGCTCAAAATGGTGCTTGTAAAGTTCTGCATCACGCTCAGCCTGCTTATCCTTGCCATACTTAGAATGAATATCGTTCAGCAGGAAGTAACGGTTGGCAATGATATTGCGCACGTTTTCTTCATTCTTGGCGTCCTTGAGTTGCAGTCCATCCACAATTTTCTGGGCACGTCCCTTGATGGTCTCCACATACTTTGGGTCCTGACCTTCGGTTTTGAGGGCAACTTGTCCTTGAGCATTTAGAGCTACTAGACATATTAGAAATACTAGAACCTTTCTCATTTCTTACATCAGTTTTCCCTTGGCGGCTAGCGTATCGTAGTTGTTGTTCAGGTTACGCCAGTCGGTTTTGGTGTTGGGATTAATACCATTAATATACTTCTCGATGTTGGTATAGCCATCGCCATTGCAGTCCTTTTGAGCATCTGTCGGATCGTTGGGATTCAAACCATACTGCTTCTCCCACTCATCGGGCATACCATCACCATCCGTGTCAACGTAAGGTTCCCACGCCTTATACTCAGGATAACCGCCCATCTGACGAGGATCGGTAATGACACCCTGCTTGTAAGAGTCCTTTTCCAGACGACGATACTTAAAGAGACCATCGTCGTTTTTCGATTTTTCGTGCAGACCCCACATGTCACCATAAGGGTTCTGGGCTACTTTCGTCTTCTTTTCAATCTTGTTAAGCTCCTTCTCATAGTCTTTTACATAGTAAGCCTGACCAGTACGCACCTCTTCACAGATGCGCTGGTCAACGATGTCACGACAAGGAATGGTAGCACCAGCATTGGAGAGTACCCAGTCGAAAGCCTGTTCAGCACCCATAATCTTTACGAAAGGCATCTCAAATGGTTCGTTGCTATGCATCAAAGCCAACTCAGTAGCATCCATCTCACCATCCTTATCAGCTGTCTGAACACCACCGTTCCAGTTGTCTTTTGTAATTTCAGGATAACCCTCCATGATGTTGCCTACTGCATAAACGCGACCAAACTGCTTGAAGGAGAACAATCCCTGTGAACGGCTTTCGGCCTTTACGATGCGATGACCAATAGGACCGTCTTTCGGAGTCAGAGGTCCTGGCTTATAATAGTTGTTGATGAAGTTCGACATAGTAGTAAACTCACCACCATCAGCCGTGCGATGTACCCAGTTGTAAACAACGTTGTTGATGTAGTTGAATACGCCACCCCATCCTATAGAAGGGTTACGACCTGTATTGTCAGCCCAGAGGTTGCGCATGAAGGTGGTGTTCTCACCACCGATGGTTGAACCAAAGGCGTGGTTCCAAGTGTCAAGGGCCTTTGCAGAAATGGTGTTCTGGATGGTTACGTTGACAGTAGGTTCCTTGCGCATGGGCTTACCATCGTGCATATCGAACATGTGACGATAGAACGAGATGTTCTCATCCAGTCCCCACTCGCAAGAGCAGTGGTCAATCATGATGTTGCCAACAGGGTTGCCACCAAACGAATCCTCACGATTGGTAACCAGTGTTTCGCCACGACGGAAGCGCATGTGGCGAACAATTACGTCGTGAGTGTCAACCTGAAATGACTCACCAGCAATAATGACACCATCGCCAGGAGCCGTCTGTCCAGCAATTGTGATGTAAGGAGCACGTACATAGACGGGTGACTTCAGACGAATGATACCACTGACGTTGAACACTATGATGCGAGCACCACCCTGTTCGCAGGCCCAACGGAATGAACCAGGACCATCGTCGTTCAGGTTGGTAACGGTAAGCACCTTGCCACCACGTCCGCCGAAGGTGTACATGCCACCACCCTCAGCTCCAGGGAATGCAGGAATCTTCGCCTGACGCAAGTCGTAGGGACGAGCAGCCCAGGGAACATAAGGGCGTCCAGCTTTAGCTTCTTCAATGACAATAGGGAAAGCCACTGCCCAAGCGGAATCGCTATGAGCCTTCCATTGCTTCTTTTGTTGTTCGATAAGTTGCTTTGCCTCATCGGTTAGCTGTGGATACTGTGCGCTGGCTGATAGACATAAACAGCCTGCAACAGCCATCATCAAAATCTTCTTCATATCTTGTTAGTTTTTAATATTTGTTGTTATTATGACGTTTTTAAAGGATAAATGTCTATTCATATAACGTTTTTTTTCATAGATTTACAATAGAATTTGAAAATTTAATAGTACCTTTGACCTTCGGTCTTAGATACTCATACTCGAAAAAACAAAAAAAATTTTGGTTTTTTCCTCGCTTAATCGTACCTTTGCAGGCATGAATAGACTTAGTATACTGCTGATAGCACTATTACCACTGACTGTTGAGGCTCAAGACACCACTACGGTAAAGGGACAACAGTTGGAGGAAGTCATTGTCAATGCTAACAATGCACAGCGCAGAATTGGTTCTGTGCAGATAGGAGCAGAACAGATACAAATGAAGGAACTCACCTCGGCACCAGCTTTGTTTGGCGAGGTGGATGTGATGCGTTCATTACAACTATTGCCTGGAGTGAAGGCTGAGAGTGATGCCTCCAGCAGTTTCCAGGTGCGTGGTGGAACAGCTGCCCAGAATAATATCCTTTACGATGAGACTCCTGTTTATAATATTGGTCATTTAGCTGGCCTCTTCTCTGCCTTCAACGACAATGCGTTGGCGACAGCTACTCTTTACAAGGGACTGGTGCCTGCCCAATATGGTAGCGCCTCTTCATCAGTATTAGACATTACCAGTCGTACAGGTCGCTCTGACCGATGGGGTGGTAACATCAGTATAGGATTGCTTTCAGCCAAAGGTTCGATAGAAGGTCCTATAGTGAAAGACAAGCTGGGAATGTTGTTTAATATACGACGTTCGTATGCGGATCTGTTCCTGAAGCTGACAGACAAATATCGCGATAACTCGCTTTATTTCTTTGACACCAATCTGAAGCTGGACTATAAGATAAACGAGCGTAATCGCCTTTTCTTATCTTTCTTTGCAAGTCACGACAAGACAGCATTGACAGATATGGTGGATATGCAGTGGACCAACCTTGTGGGTAGTTTGTCTTGGCTTCATCAGTTCAGGGGACAATCTACTTCGCAGACTACCTTGTTTGCTTCTTCTTATGGGACAGACAATAGTATCAACATATTAGGACTCGACATTGCCTATTTAGGTCATATCCGTCATGCAGGATTACGCCAGAATTTCCGTTTGGTGTTTGGAAAACATGAGTTGAATACAGGATTCCAGACGATGTTGACAGACGTGAAGTCTGCAGAGTGGACCCGCATGTATAATCATGAAAAGGAACAACGAAAGGCATGGGACAACAGTGCTTGGGTGAATTGGCAATACAGTCCGATAGACAGATTGTCCTTTTCTGCTGGTGTCCGTTTAACAGCTTTCTCTGCCTTGGGAGGTCCTTACTATTATGATATAGACGAGAAGGGTAACATCACATGGCTTTATAAGCGAACAAAGAATCTCCCAGTGAAGACGCACATTACTGTGGAGCCACGTGTGAGTATGGTATTCCAGCCATCAGAACAATGGAGTGTCAAGGCAGGGTATAGTCGTACCTCGCAAAATATCCATGCGCTTCGCAGTCAGAGTACTACGACGCCCTTCGACCGTTATACCATCAGCACTAATCTGATAAAGCCTGAGGTGGCTGATCAAGTGAGCTTGGGTGTGTTCTATATGACGCCTTTGCAAGACTATGACTTCTCGTTGGAGGGTTATTATCGTCATGTGGATAATGTACTGGACTATCGCGATGGTATCAGTTTTGCTTCAGCTATTGAGATAGAGCGCTTGGTATTGGCAGGCGAGGGTAGGGGCTATGGTGCAGAATTCTGTGCTCGTAAGAATACGGGAAGATTGAAAGGATGGTTTAGCTATACCCTGTCTTGGTCGCAGACCCGCATTGATGGTATCAGCATGGGCCAATGGTATGATGCCAATAACGATCGTCGCCATGATATTAATATTGTGGCTACTTATCAGCTGAATCCTTCATGGACACTGAATGCTACTTGGGTGTTCAATTCTGGTCAGGCGTTTACAGCACCCAGTGCCAAGTATCAGATTATTGACAACTACATCTATTATTATGCAGAGCGTAATGGCTATCGTGCACCAGACTATCATCGTCTGGACGTGAGCGCTACATGGAGCAAGAAAATCAAGGGTGGCAGATTGACGCGTGAGTGGAATTTTGGTATCTACAATCTGTATAATCGTTACAATCCCTACCTGATTCGCTTCGAGGATAGCCAGTATGGTCGTGGTACGAAGGCTAAGCAGTATAGCCTCTTTGGCATTGTGCCTTCTGTTTCGTTTAACTTGAAATTCTAAAAGAGCAATGAGAGAAAAACTATTATATGCATTCCTGCTATCGTTGACGTTGGCGTTAACTTCCTGTGAGAAGGAAATTCCTGTGGACTATCGTCAAGTGGAGCCTCTCTATGTAGCTGAGGCTGAGATGAGTCAGCAAGGAACAAAAGTGGTAGTATCAACCACTCAGGATGTGACAGATAATTCAAGAAATAGTCATTATATTGATAACGCCACTGTGGTGATTAGTAGCAAGAAAGACGATTACTCAGAGACGCTGAAGCTGAACCGTAATGGTATTTACACCTCTACATGGAAGGCGAAGCCAGGCAATACTTACGATATTGACATTGAGATAAATGGCAAGCATTTCACGTCTTCGTCCACCATGCAGGAAGCCCCTGTTATGAAGTCTTTCCGCTTTGTATGGAAGAAGGTGCTGTCTGAGAGATTTCTCTTTGGCGACCTGCATATCGAGGACACCAAGGATAAGCGTAGCTATTATTTCATGCACATTTATCGTAATGGGGTGGGCTATCGCTGGGCTGTAATGAACGATGATAAGAATCAAAATGGCGACTTGCAGCAATTATTCCAGTGCACTACAGAGCGTGATATGGATAAGGGCGATTCGGACGCCTTGCAGGATGGTGACAACATTAAACTGGAGATTCGTTCCATCGACAAGTTGTCGTACGACTATCTATACTCCATGCAGGTAATGGACAATGCAGGCACCAATCCTATTGCCAACTTCACGGGTGGATGCTTGGGTTACTTCTCAGCCTACTATGTCATTTATGATACGTTTACCTTTAAGCGTTCAGAGGTAGAGGAGGAGTAAACCGTTCTTTAACCTAAAGGTGTAAAGCGACTAAAGGTCGAGCGCCCGTTAAATCTTATCCAACGTGACGATAGCCAACAGGTTACCACCATTCATGGTGAAGTTGTATTCAGCAACGATTTGTTTGGTTGAAAGCGAATCGATGGCCCATAGCAACACACGTTCCTTACCATCAAACTCATTGCTGACAATACGAATCACGGAATTATTGGCTACATAGGTTCCATGCAGGGCCTTTTCCACGATTTCCGTGTGCCACTTGCCTTTATCGTCTTTGTAGGAAATCTCTTCATCGTATGTCAAGGCACATGTTCCATCCTCGTTGAAGATTACCTGCTTGTAGTTAAACTCCAATCCAGGGTCCTCATCGCTAATAATGACATACGAGAAAGCCCATTTTCCTGGCAAGATTTCGCTTACCATTCCGTCATCACTATCGTCCAGCTTGTCGCATCCTGTCAACAGCAGGCTGCACAGCATCATCATTCCAATTAGTATCTTGTTCATGGCTACAAAGGTACGAATAAGTAAGCGAAACGCCAAATTTATTTGAGCATTTCCGAACGAGAGTACCTAAGAACGAAGTTCAAAGGTACGAATAAGTAAGCGAAACGCCAAATTTATTTGAGCATTTCCTACCGATTAAATTTCCATCCCACGCCTTGCATTCTATATTTCAGGTCCTGAAACATATATTCCACGACCTGGAATATATATTCCAAGGCCTGAAATATGAAACAACACACGACTCGCACAAAAAATACAGGCACGTCCTTGCGGGCGCGCCTGTACATTAATTTATAATACTAGTGAATTAGTCTAAATTAAACCAACGTGGGTCACCAGTGCCCAGCTCAGCCTGCTTTGAATTGCTGATATGGAAGTCGCCATTAGCGGGATCAGCAAAATTAGGATCTTCCTCGATGTTTGTACCAGACTCATCGTAGTTCTGAGGATCCTGGAATGTTCCATCCTTCTTCATATAGGTGTTGTTCAGGAATATCTTGTTCTGAGGACTAGAACCGTAATTCTTTCCGTGCAGGAATCGACGGGGAACACTACCGCTAGTTGAGCAGTTCCAGAAGATACAGTTGGTCATTTTCCAATATGAGGTAGTCTTTCCGGCAAGACCATTGTAGTTACCCCACTGTCCGTCGTTCTGACATACGTTATAGAATGTGCTGTTCTCGTAAGACAACGTGGTTTCCTCCCATCCGAAGGCTTGCTTCGCCTGATCAATGCCGAAGCCACCATAACGAACAAAGTAGCGGAAACCGAAGTCGGTAGTGTTATAGAATGTAGAATTCTTAACGGTCATCTCCTTAGCGAAGCCACCACCGTTATTGGTATAGAAATAAGCATAGTTTGTATTGTTGGCAGGCGTGGTCAAACGTACAACACAGTTGTCAACCAAAATAGTTGTGGGGAACCATACACCATTGTTCTCAATCTTGTTGTCGGTCAGGAAGAAAGAGCTCAAGCCATCTACAGTACAATTGATAACCTCGATAGGATCAGCAATCAGATAGAAATAGTAGTCTGTATCCCATGCATTAACTTTTGATGCGTTAACGGCAGGATTCTTGCTCAGCTGGATAAATGGAGCCTTAGACGCGTTACAGTCGAAATTAATGTTCTTCAGTGTCAGTCCACCATTGATAATAAGACCAGCATCTTCAGAGGTAAACACAATCGAAGCGGGCTCCTTTTCGTCACCGACGATGGTGATAGGTTTAACGAACTCAACAGGTTTGTTCAAAGTTAACTCTACACCTGCGGGAAGATTAAGAACGCCATCATTTGCAAACTGGGCAATGACATCAGCTAGATCAGAACCATTTTCAATGACAGCTTCTGTGGGACTGCCAGGATTGTCTACCTGATCACATGACTGAAAACCGAGTGCGCAAGCGAACAGAGCTGCGCAGAATAAAATACTTTTCTTCATAATTGTTTTAGTTTAAATGAATTTATTGTTTTTATTTTTTTTGTTCACCGGTTTGTACCTGCAAGTATGATACATGCACAATGCGGTGCAAATATAAGTATTATCTGCGAATTATGCAAACTTTTTCCCTTTTTTTCTTTTTTCAAAGACGTTTCCAAGGAAATTTTGTCATCAAAAAGAAGATTAAAGCAGTAAAATGCAATAAAAAAAGAGGTAAATGGTTACATTTATAATGCTAAATCGTCTTAAATAACGTAAAACTATATAGTTTGTAGCTACTAGATGAACAAATCAATGGCAAGAAAACACCTGCTCTTAGGGGTTTTGGCGATGTTAATAGCATGGCCTGTAGTTTTGTTGGCACAACCACAATACCAAGTGGCTGCTTGCGACTGGATGATGCTGAAGCGTCAGAAATTAGGAGAATTCCAGTTGGCAAAGGACATTAATGCTGATGGTGTTGAGGTGGACATGGGCCCGCTGGGAAAGCGGGTTCTGTTCGAGAACAAACTGCGTGAGCCCCATTTCCAGCAACTCTTCCGTCGTACAGCTGATTCGTTAGGCATCAAGGTGCCTTCCATCGCTATGTCTGGTTTCTTTGCTCAAAGTTTTTTGACAAGAGAGAACTACAAGGACTTGATAGACGACTGCTTGAAGACGATGGATGTTTTTGGTGCAAAGATTGCTTTCCTTCCACTTGGAGGCAGTGGCCATGAGTGGAAACAGCCTGGAGAGGCTCATCAGGAAATGGTGCGCCGATTGCGCGAAGTAGGTCAAATGGCCTTGGCCTCAGGCAAAGTAATAGCCATTCGTACTCAGCTCGATGCGCGCGCGAACATTAATTTATTGAAGGAGGTCAACTGTGAAGGTATCAAGATTTACTATAATCTGCAAGATGCCGTCGATCAAGGACTTGACCCCTCGAAAGAACTAAAGCTGTTGGGCGGTAAGCGAGTAGCCCAGATACATGCCTCGCTGACTGATAGTGTGACGCTCGACAAAGACCCCCGCATCGACCTGCGTCAGATCAAGAAGACCCTCGACAAGATGAAATGGAAAGGGTGGCTGGTCGTGGAACGCAGCCGTTATGCCAAGGATGTGCGCAATGTGCGAGGCAACTTCGGTACTAACGTTGCTTATCTGAAAGAAATCTTCTCTGTTCAAGCAGAGCAAAAACGCGATAAAAATGAGAACAAATAATTAATTACTAACAAAAATGCTTATGAAAAAGAATCATTTTTTAGCAACAATGAAGACATGCCTACTGCTTTCTGCAGGTGTGTTCTTGGCTTCATGTGCACAGGATGGTTTTGACAAAGAGTCATTCGTTGGTACGTATCCTGGCTTCCAGTTGACGACTCCTGATGCCTCTACAGTTACCGTCAAGGCCAGCTCTGACAAGCAGTCCCAGACGATTACGTGGGATGCTATCAATGGTGCAGGAACTTACACAGTTAATGTTTTCCAGGGCGATACGCCTGACGAGTGCACCAATGTCATAGCCAAGGATCGTGTGACGAAGGTCAATTATGTGACGATTCCTCGAATCGACAAGACCTATTACTACATCACGATTAAGGTTAATGACAACATTCCAGAGGGAAACACTGCTCCAGAAGGTATTACAACGTTCAAATGGAACACCTATACCATTGATTTGGGTGTTATTCCTGCTGGTTCGGACATTGCGGCTTTCTTTAAGGCAAATCCCATTCCTGTAAGCTACAGAGGTTCAGACATCACCTACACGCTTGAGGCTGGTGGACAGTATGAAATCTCTGATACCGTGGATGTTGACGGATTCATGTTCAACCTGGTTTCCGAGGACGAGAACAACCCTGCTAAGGTGACGTTCAAGGCAAATGAAGAAGGTTCTAAGCCCAAAGTAGCATTCTGCGTTGGTGGAGGTCTGGGCCTGAAATACATTGATTTCGACTGCACAAACCTTGACGGTGCCTTCATACTGTTGTCGAAGAAGCCTGTGGAGACTCCAGTCAAGGTAAATGCATGGAATACAGACTACTATTTCTATCAGATTAGCGAGCCTATTTCTGTTATTAGCTGTAATATCGACAACTTGAACTCCTTCTTCCTGACAGATGCTTCGTTCGGTACAAATGGTGTATGGTTCCCAACAACGGTTCTGATTGACGATTGTGTGGTTCACCTTACCACATCAACCAACAATAACAACTATGCTTATTTCTATACCAATAACGGTGGTGGATTCATCAAGGAGATGACCGTCAGGAACTCTACATTCTATAACACGACAGAGTTCGGTTATCGCTATTTCGTTCGCTACGGTGGCTTCGGCATTGATCAGGCGAAGCAAGCCTTTGGATGGGAAACAACTACGTTGACCTATGAGAGCTGTACATTCTGGAATGTTTGTCAAAATGACGGCCAGTGGGGTAACTATAATGGTATCTTTGGTAAGACCACCTCTTACTGGAACATGAAGAATTGTATTTTCTGGAACTGCTCAACTAGCGGTAGCGTTCCCCGTCGTTTCCTGCAAGGTAAGGCTAACCAGCCTACTGCAACCTTCCTGAACAACACCTATATGAAAGCTGACGGAACCTTCCAAGATCCTCAGGATTACGATACAACTGGTACGAACATCGAGGAAGATCCACACTTTGCTAATCCTGCCAATGGCGACTTCAGCATTAGTGGCTCTAAGCAGGCTACGCTTGGTACTGGTGACCCACGTTGGCTTCCCTAAGTATAATCTACAACAAAAGAGCATATTATTATGAATAAGACTATAAAATCTTTTCTGTTGGGCATAGCAATGCTATGTGCACTGCCTATGATGGCCCAGAACAAGGTGGTAACGGGTACGGTCATTGACGAACTGGGTGAGCCTGTTATCGGTGCTACAGTACGCGTAGAAGGCACTAAGACCGCTACCGTTACTGACTTTGATGGTAACTACAAGCTGGAAGTTCCACAAAATGGAAAAGTCGTTATTTCCTATATCGGTTATAAAGATACACCAACCACTGGTGGTAAGGTACAGCTGGAAACTAATAACACCGACTTGCAGGAAGTGGTAGTCGTTGGTTATGGTGTACAGAAGAAAGCTCACTTGACAGGTTCTGTAGGTACAGTCGATATGAATGACGTTCAGGACCTTGCAGGCGGTAGCCTCGGTTCTACGCTGAGCGGACTGGTTAATGGTCTGTCAGTAGCTGGTGGTGATTCTCGTCCTGGTGAGCGTGCTGAGCTGTACGTTCGTGATGCTCGTTCACTTGCCTCTCTGAGCGGTAATGTTGACACCAACACATCTCCAGAGCCTTTGTATGTTATTGATGGATATATTTATCCGAACGACGTGAAGATGGGTAACATCCGTCAGAACCCTGGTGCTGAGGCTTTCAGCAATTTGGACCCCTCGGAAGTTGAGAGCATCTCAGTATTGAAGGATGCCGCCGCTGCGGTTTATGGCGCCCGTGCTGCTAACGGTGTTATCCTGGTTACCACGAAGAAAGGTAAGCAGGGTGCTCCCCGTATTTCTTATAGTGGTAGCTTCGGTATTGCTGACGAGATTTCCCGTCCTTCTATGCTGAGTGCTTATGACTTTGGCCGACTGGTGAATATCGTAACAGCCAGAAATCCTAAGAATGCCTCTTTGGACAACCTGACCCAGCTCTTCCAGAATGATGAGTTGGAAGCAATGAAGGGTCTGAATTATGACCTGTTGGACAAGTATTGGAAGACGGGTTATACCCAGAAGCACAATGTCAATGTCAGTGGTGCTACAGATAATGTGAACTACTTTGCTTCTGTAGGTTACTTCAAGCAGGATGGTAACATGGGTAATCTCGACTATGACCGTTGGAACTATCGTGCAGGTGTTGACGTGAAAATCAGCAAGTGGCTGTCTGCCAACCTGAATGTAAGTGGAGACTATGGTAAGAAGAACTCACCTTATGTATCAGTAGGTGGATCAGGTACTGAGGACTACCAGCGTCTGCTGACCCGTCCTTACTACCTCCCTGAGTATGTTGATGGACACGCTTTGCTTCCATACGGCATCAGCAATGCTTCTGATGGCAATAACCTGAGAACATATCATTATGATATTCTGCAGAATCATGGTGACTTCACCAAAAACATGGATTCTAACTCTACCATCAATGGTCGTATCTCCTACGATTTTGGATGGAGCAAAATCCTGAAGGGCTTGAAGGTCAGCTTCTCTTATGCTAAGAGCATCAACACCACCAAGACCAACCAGTTTGGTTCGAAATACAACCTTTATGAAATGACTCACCGTTATGGTAGCGGTATGCACCTTTATACACCATCGAGTGGTGATGATCCTACTTACGAATATCTGGCTGAGTCTAATTTCAACCAGCGCACCCAGAACAACGGTGACTTCCTGAGTCGTCAAATGATTCGCACGGACAACTATCAGATCAACCTCACGTTCCAGTATAACCGTAAGTTTGGTTTGCATGATATAAGTGCCCTGTTCTCTATCGAGAAGTCTGAAACTGAGAGTGAGTTCAACTTCTCTAAGGCAACATCTCCTTATGAATTTACCAACTACCAGTATTCTGGTGTTAACAAGGATGAGTCGGAGGTTTCTGTTAATTTCAGCCGTTCAGAGGGTGGTATGCTTTCTTACATCTGGCGTGCAAACTATGCATATAGCGATAAGTATCTTGTTGAGTTCCTGCTCCGTTCGGATGCTTCTACCAAGTTCGCTCCAAAGAACTACTGGGGAACCTTCCCAACATTCAGCTTGGGTTGGGTCATGAGCGAGGAACCATTCTTCAAGAATACGAAATGGCTCACATGGATTGACTTCTTGAAGATTCGTGCTTCTTATGGTATCACAGGTCGTGATAACATTGCTCCTTGGCAATGGCAGGCTACCTACAACCTTGACCCGAATAAGGGTTCTGTATTTGGCGAGGGAACAGGTAATGCCTCTGGTGGTCGTATCACCATGAACAAGAACTCGGCAACTTATAACGAGGATGTACACTGGAGTAAGTCTTATAAGACCAATGTAGGTTTTGACTTCCGCTTCTTGAATCAGCGTTTAAGTGTAGGATTCGACTATTACTATGAGCGTAACCGTGATATCCTGTTGAACTATACCAGCCTCATTCCTTCTACTGTTGGTAACCAGAGTGCTCCTTACAACTATGGTAGCATGAACAACTGGGGATGGGAACTTAGCATTGGATGGCGCGACAAGATTGGCAAGGACTTCAAGTATCATGTAAACATGAATACCGGTTATAGTGACAATAAGGTCAACGAGCAGCAGTGGGCTACTTCTGACTTCTATAAGGCTGTTCGTCCTGGCGACCGTTCCGACAATGGTCTTTGGGGTTACCAGTGCTTGGGTATGTTCCGCACCTACCACGACATTGATGAATACTTCGACACCTATCTGAAGAAGGATGATGGCACATACGGTAAGTACCTCGGCATGGAGAAGAAGGATGTTCATCCTGGTATGTTGATTTACAAGGATATTCGTGGTGCTTATAATCAAGCAACAGGCGAATATGCTGGTCCTGACCATGAGGTGACTGCAGAGGATGAGGTTCAGTTGAGCAAGCGTAGCAATAATATCTATGGCTTCACTATCAATGCTGGTGCAGAGTGGAAGGGTATTCAGCTTACCATGCAGTTCGGTGCCAACTGGGGTTCTTACACAACGGTTCCAAGCAAGGCGCTGACCTATTCCGATGACTTTACCAACATGCCTTCGTTCTGGAATCCTGACGATGTGTTCGTTTATGATGATATCTACGATGGACAAGGCAAAATAATTCAGAAGGCTAATCGCAATGCCAGTATGCCTAACCCTGGCTTCAGCATCAACAGTGCTGCATCTTCATTCTGGCGCATTAGTGCTGCCCGAGTTACTTTGAATCGTCTGACTGTGGCTTACAACCTGCCCAAGGCTTGGTTCAAGGGTATTGGCATTCAGAGCGCTCGTATCAACGTGACTGGTCAGAACTTGATTAACTTCTACAATGACAATCCTGACAAGTTCTTCAATCCGATGGCAGGAAACTATGGAACCTATCCTAACCTGCGCAAGTGGACGATTGGTGTCAACCTGGGATTCTAATCTATTATTCTATCTTAAAAGAAAACAATTATGAAAAATAGTATCAAGTATTTCGGATTCCTGTTGTTGGGAGCTACTGCCCTCACTTCTTGCAGCGACAAGTTCTTGGAAGAGAAACAGAATTACGACGCTACAGGACAGGATGTATATAATTACTACGTAGGTGCTAAAGGTCGTATCAACGACCTCTATGGATGGTGTCTGCCTAATGTTGCTGATATGGACTGGCAGTATCCTTCTGTTGGTAGAGGTGACGAAGCCGGTAAGTCAACAGAGGAATATACTGGGTTCTCTAAGTTTGTAGATGGAACAGATAACCCCATGCAGTCTTTAACAACTACCAATCAGGTGTTAGACTATTTTGGTGGTGCTAACATGGATAATGTACAGCAGGCTGTTTATGGTGCAATCCGTAACATTAACAATGCTATTGAAGGTATCAATGCAAGTACTTTGACGGCGGAGCAGAAAGACGAACTTTTAGGTCAGGCTTATTTCTTCCGTGCATGGACTTATTACAAGTTGGTGAAGTGGTATGGTGGTGTGCCCATCGTAGATAAGGTGCTCGAGCCCAATTCTTCTGCCTTCACACAGCGTTCCAGTGCTAAGAAGTGTTTCGAATTTATCATTAACGATCTGGAAACAGCAGCAGAGAAACTGGCTCCTTTCACCACTAACGGTGGTTGGGAAAGTTCTGATAACTATGGACGCGTTACCTCTGGTACAGCACTTGCTTTGAAAGGACGTGTGCTAACTTTGTGGTGCAGCCCTCTCTTCAATCGTGCCAAGGATCCTGAACGTTTCAAGGAGGCTTATGAGGAAATGTCAACTGATTTGCACATTATTGACGCTTGTGGATATGGCCTCTATGGTGAGGGAAATCCTGGAACGAATGCCTCTACCTTTGCTGAAATGTTTGCTAACGTAAATAAGAATCCAGAGGCAGTATTTGTTACATTGTATAATACGCTGGTTGACTTCTCTGGTTATGCTGATAATGTTAAGCACAACCGTTGGGAGCGTGACATCCGTCCAGGTAACACCGGTGGTGGCGGCTATACAGCTTCTCAGATGATGGTGGACCTCTTCCCTATGTCTGACGGTAAGGCTCCTGCCAGCTATACTGCTTACAGCAAATTGCCTAACTCTTCTATTACCTATGAGCAGCAGTATCCTTTTATGAACCGTGACCCACGTTTCTATCGTACATTCGCATTCCCTGGCGTACGTTGGGCTTACAAGACTGGCGGCTATGGCGATGCAACGGCAATGGACCCCCACAACCCCTCGTTCAACAAGGGTGTTGACTATGTGTTGTGGAACTACAACTGGTTCTATAATGGAGACATTCTGGACGAGAACAATACGAGCTACCGTGGCGCAGACAACCTCAGTAAGGCTGGTGGTATGATGGTACGGAAGAAGTCTGACGATGCAGATGTAAATGCTGCTGTATATGACTATCGTCCAGACGGACAAGGTGCCAAGAATGGTGGATATGCTGTACCTTTCTGCTCTGCTGCTCCATTAATGGAACTGCGTTATGCGGAGGTGCTGCTGAACTTGGCTGAGATTGCTTGCTACGCAGGTCATATTAATGAGTCGTATGCTATCTTGAAGCGTATCCGTCAGCGTGCAGGCTACACAGGCGACTGTGGTCTGACCGTTTCTTCTGATGAGGCAACATGTATCAGTGCCATCCTTTATGAGCGTCAGATTGAGTTTGCATATGAAGGCAAACGTTTTGACGATATGCGCCGTTATATGCTCTTTGACGGTGGTGCAGAACTGCCTCAGGGTGCGCCAGACTCTTGGAAACCTACTGGTTGGGGTGGTAATACCTGTAATTGGTTGGGTTTCAAGCCATTTAACAATCAGCGTCGTGAGAGCTTCATGTACCAGGTTAACTGGGAGAATACTGATGAGTATAGTGTTACGTCAGCTCGTCAGGACTATGACAAAGACCCATTGTTGGAGTATCTTCATGATAACGAGTATGAGCGTCCTGCAGGTGTTGACCTGCGTAAAGATCTGACTCAGCAGCTTGAAGACTTGAAGAAGTTCTATAAGACTTACTTGGTTTACACCCAGCGTCCAGGTGATCCACGTAATCCAGACTATTCGCCGAAGTATATCAACTTCCTGCCAAAGTATTATTTCCTCGGTTTCCAACAAGGTGTATCTGCCCATAATCAGGGCTTGAAGCAGACTATTGGTTGGGAGGACTATAACAACGGAGGTGCTTTTCCAACGACAGAAAATGGTTTCGACCCCTTGGCTGAGTAACTCTTATCAAAGATGTTTTTTAAAAAAGTCCAGCACCCGTTGCTGGGCTTTTTTATTGCAACTATGGGGCATGTCCCATAGCTCTGTCTCAAGCTTGTTGTCTGCTCCTTGCGACTTCCAAGTGTCGTGCATCGTCTGGAATGCTTTCTCAACACCTGCCACAGGGAAGAGCTTGTCCTGCGAACCATTGATGAAAAGCATGGGCTTGGGACAAGCCATACTGGCGATATGCGGGTAGTCGAGCCAACGACGGAGCCCAGGGAAGCAATTGGCAAAGCCACCATTCTCAGTACGACTGTACTTAAAGGACATCTGTTCATCAGTGGTTACCATCCAACAGATGGCGGTACCCACCTTGATGCGGTCGCTCAAGGCAGCAAGCATCCAGGCGCGATAGGCACCCATAGACCATCCTGTACAGCCTATGCGTCGGGCATCCACTTCAGGCATCTTTGCTAAATATTCAGTGCCTGCAATATCGTCATAGGTCATCCAGGCTGAGAGGTTGATGCCATACATCATCATGTTGCCAGCTATCATGTCATAACGGTCTCGACGGGCTCCTTCTTTCTGTCCTCGCTCGCCCCACATGGGAGCATCAGCAGAGAAAACAACATAACCGTTCTTTGCCAGATAGTCGCCAAAGTACTGACCCTCATAACCCTTCAGCCATTCGTCGGCATCCTTGATAACGGTTGAGTCTTCACAGGCTAATGGTCGAATCATTTTTTCTTTGCCAATAAAAAGATGAGCTCCGTGGTCGTGCAAAACATTCACAGCAGGGAAAGGACCTTTGCCATCAGGAATGAGTACATAGGCGGGTACTGTGTAGTATCGACTCAGACGAATCTCTATCTTCCGAGCTTTATAACCGTCACGCTGTTCCTCGTACAGCACTTTCGTTTCAAAACCACGTGTTGGAGCGGGTGGAGGAGTAAGCATGCAATCGAACACCTTCTGTCGAGCAACCTTGCGCCATTCGTCAAAGTCTTTGATATCGCTGTTCCCCCATGCTAACGGATAGTTCAGGTCAGCTATCAGCGAGTCGGCATAAGCAGGCAGATTGCGCATGAATTCATATTTATCTCGTGTCTGGGAAAAAGCGTTCACACTGCAGAGCAGCAGAACTGTAAGGGCTTGAATTGCTTTCATTGTAGTTTGTAATTTGTTTATTGTTGGTTGATGTATTCGCGAGGCGACATACCATAGCGTTTACGGAAGCATTTGCCGAAATAGCTGGCATCTTTGAAACCAGAGCGATAGGCAATTTCCGTGATGTTCAGGTTGGTGGTTTGCAGGAGCTCTGCTGCATGACTGAGGCGGAACTCTTTGATGAGGTCGACAGGGGCAAATCCTGTAGTGCCTTTCACTTTTTTATAGAAGGCAGAACGTGAAACGCCCATCTCTGCAGCCATATCGTCGATATTGAAATCACTGTTGGGAATGTTCTGACGAATGATGCGGTGCAGACGATCAATGAACTCATCGCCTTCGTCTGGCTTAGAGGTTAACTTAGCCAGTCGCTGACTGATATAAATTTCGTTGCGCATGCGGTTCATCTGCAAAACAGTGCGTATGACGAGCCATGCTATCAATATGGCAATACATAGATAAATAAGGTATGCCCACCACGTAGCCCACCAAGGAGGCAAGATACGAACCATGATGCGTGCAGACGACTGAAGGGTAGGGTTCGCGTCGTCAAGGGATTCTACGACGAAGGTATAGTTGCCTGGAGGCACTTCATTGTATGCAGCGATGCGATGTGGACCAGGATAGTGCCAGTCTCGATCGTAGCCTTCCAATTG